>Ga0126376_10000002_pt1 | contig 123877 bp, 105 predicted proteins | sample PanSoiMetPlot_15_FD_92760 | JGI IMG/M metagenome (GOLD analysis project Ga0126376, IMG submission 92760) | Tropical forest soil microbial communities from Panama - MetaG Plot_15 | ecosystem: Environmental > Terrestrial > Soil > Tropical forest > Bulk soil | place: Panama | collected 2016-02-17 | reverse complement strand
TTGGGTGGGACTCTACGAGGTCGATCACGCCGCGGGCCTCGTCAAAAACATCGTCTGGAGCGGCCCTGAAGCGCCTTCCTACCCCGTTTTTCCTTTGACGAAGGGCCTGACGGGATCTGCCATCTCTTTCGCCAGAACCGTCAACATCGGTGACGTCGCTTCCGATCCTCGCTACCTCACCGCTCTCGGTTCGACTCGCTCCGAAATCATCGTTCCCGTCTTCGATGTTTCCGGCAAGATCGTCATCGGCACTCTCGACGTCGAAAGCGAGCGCGAAAATGCCTTTAACGCCGCAACCCAATCCCTCCTCGAACTCTGCGCCAAGACCATCCAGCCCCTTTGGAGTGCGGCGGCTTGACGCCGCCTTTTCCGGCACCACGCGGCGCAGGCGCGGAACAATTTAGCCCAGCCCGTAAGGGCTGGGCGTGGTTCAACGATTTGCGAGCGCCGTAGGTGCCACACTCACATCTCAAGCGAAAAAACAAAATCTCGCTACAGAGAAAAACTCGGCCAGCTGACCCAAATCCGTCTCTTCGCTCAATTGTCTCGAATCGTTTTTCGTCCTAATTTTACTTATGAGTTTTGCGCCGATTTCGATTCCTGCGTTCGCAGCGTGCGAGGCGAGCATCTTCACCTTATGAGTTGTCACTGCTTCTACTTCGCAACTTCTCTGTTTTCATGCTCATACAAAACCCTTTCGTGTAACTCCCGTCTTTTGATAGTCATACAAAACGCCCCGGGGTGGGGGTATCCTCACCCTGTGTTCCCTCGCCACTCTTTCGCATTCTTTGGGAACCAAGAAAACCCTATCTCCTTTCTTCTCTATCGTTTCCGAATTCTTTTCCCGAAACCACCCGGGTGTACCCTCATTCGCTCCAACTTGGAATCCGCCTTCGTCACCCAGCCAGGTCTCTGGTCACTGGCCACCGGCCACTGGCCACTGTAAACTTTACGCGCCAACGGAGCCACTAGTGGACAAGCGCATCGCTTCTCCAGACATCGCAATTAAAGATCTCAAAGACGGCATGACCATCCTCATGGGCGGCTTCGGCCTTTGCGGCATTCCGGAAAATCTCATCGCCGCCGTCCACCGAAAAGGAACTAAGGATCTCACCATCGTTTCCAACAACGCCGGTGTGGACGGCTTCGGCATCGGCGTCCTGCTCGAAAAGCGCCAGGTCAAAAAAATGGTCTCGACTTACGTCGGCGAAAATAAACTTTTCGAGCAGCTCGTCACCAGCGGCGAATTGCAGCTCGAACTCAATCCGCAAGGAACTTTTGCCGAGCGCATTCGCGCGGGTGGGGCTGGCATTCCTGCGTTTTACACGCCGACGGGATACGGCACGATGGTTGCGGAAGGAAAAGAGACTCGCGAATTTGACGGGCGCCAATTCGTGATGGAGCGTGGCATTCGCGGTGATTTTGCCTTCATCAAAGCGTGGAAAGGCGACCGCTGGGGCAATCTCATCTACCACAAAACCGCGCGGAACTTTAATCCTATGATGGCCACCGCCGCCGATTACGTCATCGCCGAAGTCGAAGAACTCGTTGAGCTCGGCTCGCTCGATCCGGCCAATGTTCACACGCCCGGCATCTTCGTGAACGCGATCTTCCAGGGCAAACACGAAAAGCGCATCGAACGCCGCACCGTGCGTCGGGAAACCGGGAATTAGCTATATGGACGAACATGAAAATCAACGCAGTGATCGGCAACGCTCAATCCTCGCCTGGATTGCAGCTGTGCTGGTTGCGTTCTGTTGTATTTTGGTGGATGCGTATGTCATTTCCTCTATCAGAGCTTCTTCGAGGCTGTTTGAGGGATTCGGCGGAAAGCTGCCGCTACTGACGTTAAATGCTACTCGCCACTCGTCCCCAATATTTTGCTCTGCTTTTCTTCGGGGTGGCATTTTTCGTTATCGTGAAGGAGATAGCATTACGAGATTTGCGGGACCGATTGTTTGCCACCGCGACGATATTTTTGGCCGTCGTTGTTGTCGCAGGATTAGTGCAATTCATACTGCACTTGCCGCTCCTTTACACGGTGGAGAAGGTTAGTTAGAGGAAGTAGCTTGGGGATAGGAATTGCCTTTGACCGAAGAACAAAAACGGGAACGAATTGTGAAGCGGATTGCGCGCGAGTTGCGCGACGGATTCTACGTCAATCTTGGCATCGGCATTCCCACACTAGTTGCCAACTACGTTCCGAAGGGGATGGAAGTGATTCTACAGTCGGAAAACGGAATGTTGGGAGTTGGCCCGTATCCGCTCGAATCGGAAGTGGATCCCGACCTTATAAACGCAGGGAAAGAGACCATCAGCGAAATTCCTGGCTGCTCTTATTTTTCTTCTGCCGACTCTTTCGCCATGATTCGCGGCGGACACATTGATCTCACTGTTCTCGGCGCGCTGCAAGTGGACGAAAAAGGGACACTCGCCAATTGGGCCGTCCCCGGCAAAATGCTCAAAGGCATGGGCGGCGCAATGGATTTGGTCGCGGGAGCGAAGCGCGTCTTCGTCGCTATGGAGCACGCCACCAAAGATGGCAAACCGAAAATCCTGAAAAAGTGCACGCTGCCGCTCACCGGCGTCGAAGTCGTGGATCACATCGTCACCGAACTCTGCGTCATCGAAATAACTCCGGAAGGACTCGTGCTCCGCGAACTCGCAACGGACGCCACGCTTGAACAAGTTCAATCGCTCACGGAACCTAAGCTGATTCTTCCGCGCGGAGGCCCTGTCGCGATGGCGGGCTGAATATGGTGGCTGAATGAAACAAAGAATTGTGATGAAGAAGAAAGCAAGACCGAAAGCCAACCGGCCAAAAATGCCGCCCGCGAGTGAAGAGATGAAACAGTGGTCTGCGCTACTCGGCCAGGAACTGGAGAAATTACCCAAAGTTACCGCGAAACCCATGTTCGGAATGCTCGCCTATTTCCGTGGCTCGAAAATCTTCGGCGCTTTGCCCGTTACGCGCGCTATTGGCACCCCGAATGGATTCATGTTCAAAATCAAACCGATGTCCCCGGATTTGCAGCAACGCGCCGGCGCGGATTCCCGCATTTCCGCGTCGAAGAATCTGCAGACAAGAAAATGGAACGTTTTCGAACTGACCTCCGCTGAAGATTTGCGCGACGCGCTCTGGTGGCTCAATCAGGCATACGAAAGGGCAAAATAACTTTTTGGAGCTAGAATCAAGAAACCCATGGACGCACACTCAATCATCATCATTAGCCTTCATTCGCCTAAAGAAAAAATCTGGGGCGAATTGCTCAGCATCAATCCGTCCGGTGTCACTCTGCGCGGCATTGATCTGAATTCTTTTGACCACTTCGTGAATCAAATCAACGATCCGAACGGCGAACGCACGGGCCTTCCCACGGTTTTCTTCCCCATGAATCGCGTCGAACGCATTTCGCTCGACGAGCCTTCCGGCTCCATTCCGTCGATGTCCGAGATCTTCGCTCGCAAGGCCGGTCGCTCGCTCGCGGACTATCTCGCGCAATTCGCCTGATGCGCCCAAACTGAGATACTCTTTCTAGCAATGCGTGGCCGCATCTGGACGGTACCGAATCAAATTACACTTCTCCGGCTTGGCTTCCTGCCGTTCTTTCTCATTCTTATTTCTTACGAGCAATATCGTTGGGCGCTTTTAATTCTCGTCATCGCCGGACTCACTGATGGAATTGACGGAGTGCTCGCGCGCTATCTGAATCAGAAATCAGCGCTCGGCGCTTACCTCGATCCGATCGCGGACAAACTTTTGCTTTCATCTTCCTTCATCGTTTTGGCGATGGCAAAAAAAGTTGCGTGGTGGCTGACGATCATGGTTTTGAGCCGCGACGTTTTGCTGCTCGTGGTCGCCGCTGTAATTATTTTGATTTCCGGCTATCGCCCATTTCCGCCAAGCATCTACGGAAAATTCACTACGCTTTTTCAGATCGTTTTTGTTTTCGCGGTAGTTCTTTCCGCGGCGTATCCGTATCCCCACTGGGAGCAAGTGAACAACGGATTGCTTTACACGGTTACGGCGTTCACCGTTTTTTCCGGCTTCCACTATTCCTTCATGATCGCGCGCAAGCTCGCTAGTTAACTGGATCTTTGAAGTGCAGCAGCATCATCACGTAGCTTGCGACAATCGCGAGGCCGGCAAGCCAGCCGAGAATTTGTGCGCGGAATTTTTCGGAGTTATTCATCGGCTGGCGATCCACAAACATTTTGCCGAGGACAAAACCCGCAGCGAGCCCACCGCCGTGCGCCCAATTGTCAATCCGGAGGCCGCCAAAAAGTCCTATGGCGAACAAGAACACGAGAGAACTGATGAGCCGCGAACGGAGGTCTTTCATATATGCGCCGCCGCGCTTTGTCGTGATCGCAAGGATTGCGCCCATGATCCCGAGTAACGCTCCGCTAGCGCCCAAGGAGTAATGTCCGCGCAGCGCACTGAAAAAAAAGCCGACTGCACCTGTAATCGTGTAGAGAAACAGGAATCGAGGCGAGCCATAAAGTTCTTCAACTGCAGGGCAGAACTGCATGAAAGCCATCATGTTGAAACCAATATGAATTAAACCACCATGAAGAAACATAGCGGTGACCACGCGCCACAACTGATGGTCGAAGAAGATTGGGTAAGGGTAAACAGCGCCGAGCTTAATCGAAGCCGGGTCGTTCATGTGCCAGAGAATATTTAGCCCGCCGGCCTCGCCGGCTTGAATTGTGAACATCAATTGGATTGCGAAGAGGAAAAAATTCAGGCCAAGGAAAATTGTAGAGACCGGCGAGTTCAGATTCGAAACTAGGGGAAGATTTTTCGTAATAGCGGCGAGGGAAAAGCGGAGGCTCGTGCCGCACTCGTGGCAGCGCGTGGCGGAAACGCCAACGAGGGCGTTGCAAGCGGGGCAAAGTTTGGGGCGGGGCTGCTGATCGCTGCCGCCGAAAAAATTACGGAGCGAATTCTTCCAGCGCGCAATGCGCCACTGCCAACGATTAGGAAGTGCCAAACCTTTCTCCTTGGGTGTATTGGCCGGCGGGAAAGAATCACACTGGCTCACTAGTTCCTTGCGGCCTGTTTTGCGCGTTCCTATAATACTCGAAACGTGTTCGGCATCTGAGAATGGATGGAAAAGCATGAGCAGATTCAAAGATTTCGGGAAGCGCATCGACGAGGAAGTCTCGAAGATAAGGAGCATTGATAGCTTCGAGGATTTTGGCAAGCAAGTGGACGAGAAGCTGGCGAACATCAAGCAATTTGTTTCGGAGGATGTCACGCCGGAAACGGAAAAGAGAACGGCGCAGTTCCTGCGAGAGGTTTCCGAGAAACTATCCGAAGCAGCCGGATGGCTGGAAAAACGGCGTGCCGCAAAAGAAGGCAGTTCTACGAAAGAATCCTCTTGAGGGGTCTCCTGTTGCGGCTCGCACTCGACCCCGAATCCACTTTGAATTTTTCAGTGCGCCGAAGGCTCATTTTCGTCACGTGCGCAGTCGTTTGTGCGGGCGCGATCACAGGCTGCGCAGGGCGGAGACCGATTGCGAGCAATCCACCGACGCCGCCAGTTTCGACGCCACCGAGTACTGAGGAAGAAGCGAAGCGGTCCACTTCGATCGAACCGCAGCCGAAGCCTTCCGTCATGCCGCCGCGGAGAAGCAAGCCCGCGGACATTCCTGCGCCCGGGACTTACGTAGAAGAAGGAAATGCTTCGTGGTATGGCCCACCGTTTCACGGAAGGAAAGCTTCGAACGGCGAAATTTACGACATGAATAAACTGACAGCGGCGCACCGGACGCTGCCGTTCGATTCGATCGTACGCGTGACGAATTTGACCAATGGCAGAAGCACGACAGTTCGAATCACGGATCGCGGGCCGTTCGTGGACAACCGGATTATTGATTTGTCGCTAGCGGCGGCGCGAGAGATTGAATCGGTGGGGCCGGGCGTAGTGCCGGTTCGAATAGAAGTTATTTCCGGGCCTGATCCGTATTCCGGATTTTTCACGGTACAAGTGGGAGCGTTCAAGGAAAAGGGAAACGCAGATCGGTTGAAGGAGCGATTGAGCGCCAGGTATTCGCCGATTTTCGTTCAGCAAGCAGTTCTGGATGAAGGAGTTTTTTATCGCGTTCGAGTTGGACGCGTCTCCGGCGAAGCGGACGCAAAGCAATTGAGCGAAGAATTGCGCATGAATGAGGGATTCTCGCCAATGCTGCTACGGCTCGACGAACCTCCCCAGCCGTGAAACGGAGAATGGGAAATTAAGGAGTTTAAGGTTCCTTGAGAGCAGGACCGGTTGAGGCCGGAACGTCCTTGGGTGCAGAGATGCGTTGCTTGTCATCCACGGAAAAAAGAAGGTAACCGTCGAAACGGTGAAGGCGGTGAGAGCGGCGGCCAATCCAGTCATAGTAAATCTCGGCGATTCTGGGGAGCCACATATCCAAGTCATGGGATTGAAAATGGACGGGCGCGTACTCAATGACGGCACGGTCGGTCAATAGACGAATTTCCGGGATAGGAGCAATCAGGGCCGTTTCCAGCCGGAGAATTTGAAAGCTGTTGGCTGAAATCCATGCGCGTCCCTTTAGCGGGCTGGGAAACGCAGGACCCGTAGTCCCCAGTCTATATAGGCGAATCCTATTTGGGCGGTCTGGCCTTTGGCGGAAATAAACTTGCCAAGCAGGCTCATGGTTCCAGTGGCCCAATCCCTCACAAGCCATTTCAAAATTAGCTGCGTAGTACGGGTGAAAAATAAGCACCAAGGCGGGCAAGCCGGTGGTGGCAATTCCATCCGGAAACTTGGTGAGAGCGGTAAGTCCATCCCTGAACTCATCCACGTTCAGAAGGCCGGGCCGGGACTCTTCTACGGAGACGACATAATTGAACTTGAATTTCTGAGCGCGAGAGGGGAATCCCCATTTGTTGAAAGATTCATGTGTTACGGTTTCGGTGGCGGTGAATTTGTCGACGTTCGCGATGAACTCTTGTAGGCGCTGGCCGGACTTTTCGAGAACTTGCGGAAGGTTGCAAGAAACGCCGGTATCGACCGACGGCACATCTTCGTCCAGATCTGGCGGCAGCCAGCTCGACGGAATCAAAGAGATGAACTCGAAGGCGGTGCTTGCAGGTAATCCAGCATCAGGAGCTTTGGCCGAATCGCCCGGGTGGTCGCGGAGATAGGCCCGTTGAAGGGCGGAGGCGCGTTCGGTGTCACCGCTCGAAAGAAGGGCACGAGCCAGCAACAAAGGCACCGTTCCTGCATGACCATGGCCCAGGTCGAGCGCAAGCTCCGCGTGATTTATGGATTCTGCGAATGAACCTTGCCGCAAAAGCGCATCCGCAAGCAGAGCATGCGCGCGCCAAGCGCTCGGCTGGGCTTGCACTGCGCGAGAGAGGTACGGCGCGGCTTCCGCCGGTTTGTCTTCACGCAACAGAGCGTTGCCGACTGAGAGTAAAGCGCCCAAGTGCTCCGGGGAGACCTTTAGCACGGTCCCCCAATGATCTTTGGCTTGCGCCAAATCGTTTCTTTGCGCGGCGCAAATCCCCAGAATGAAATTTACATTCGAATCGTCCGGCGCAACCTTGAGAACTGCTTCCAACCTCTTCTGCGCTTCGACCGAAGACCCAGCACGCAATTCTTCCAATGCCCGTGCCAGTTCTTTCTGAAGTTTCGGGGCGAGAGCTGAGGGATCGACCGATGGCGAGGGAGATGCTGGTTCTTGCGCGGAGACGCCGTGAACGTGAGATACGAGCCAAGCGGTCAGGCAGATAAGCAGAAAAGCGCTAGGGCGCCGGTGAAACATGGAACATCCGTCTGGAAGAGCGACCTACGAACTGACCGTATATTACACCTTGTAGCGGGAAATTGGTGAACAGCGGGTTTATATGGGGCAAGTTAAGAGCCTTGAGGCTTATTGAGATGATGGCTGTTTAACAGGAACATCATCTATCTTGGGGACGGTAATGCGCTGCTTGTCATCCACGGAAAAAAGAAGGTAATTATCGAAGCGGTGCAGGCGGTGAGAACGGTGGCCAATCCAGTCATAGTAAATTTCGGCTGTTCGCGGCAACCACATATCCAATCCATGGGACTGAAAGTGTATAGGTCCATATTCAATGGCGACACGCTCGGTCACCAGACGGATTTCCGGCAAAGGCGCAATCAGGGCAGATTCCAGACGGACAATTTGAAAGCTCTGGACCGAAATCCATGCGCGTCCCTTTAACGCACTCGGGTAAGAAGGACCAAACATGCCCAATCTATGAACGCGAATCCTATTTGGGCGGTCGGGCCTTTGGCGGAAATAAACCTGCCAAGCGGGCTCATGATTCCAGTGACCCAATCCTTCGCAGGTCATTTCAAAACTATCGGCGTAAAAAGGATGAAAAATGAATACCAAGGCAGACAAGCCCCTGGTAGCAATCCCGTCCGGAAACTCGCTTACGCCAGAGATTCCGTCCCTGAATTCGTCCACATTTAGGACACCCGGACGGGACTCTTCCACCGAGACCACATAATTAAACTTGAATTTCTTGGCAGGGGCAGGGAATCCCCATTTGTTGAAGGATTCATGCGACACAGTTTCGGTGGCCGTGAATTTGTCGACGTTTGCCACCAGCTCTTGAAGCCTCTCGCCAGATTTTTGTAGAACTTCCCGGAGGTTACACGAAACGCTGGTGTCAACCGACGGAACGACGTCATCCACGTCTGGCGGCAGCCAACTGGACGGAATCAAGGAAACAAACTCAAAGGTGTTCTGAACGGCCGGTGCGTGGTCAAGCATCGCAGGGGGATCGGCATTGTGATCCTGGACAAATGCCCGCTGCAGCGCGGAGGCGCGTTCGGTGTTACCGCTCGAAAGAAAGGCACGAGCCAGCAACAAAGGCACTGCTCCTGCATGACCATGGCTCAACTCGAGGGCAAGCTCGGCCTGATTGAAGGACTCTTCGAGCGAACCTTGTCGCAAAAGTGCATCAGCCAGCAGGGCGTGAGCGCGCCAGGCGTTAGGCTGCGCTTGCACTGCGCGTGAGAGGTATTGTGCCGCTTCGCCAGGTCTGTTTTCCCGCAAAAGGGCGTTGCCGATGGAGAGTAAGGCCCCCAAATGGTCCGGGGAGATCCTTAGCACGGTTTCCCAATTGTCTTTGGCTTGCGTCAAATCGTTTGTTTGGGCGGCGCATATTCCCGAAACGAAATTTGCATTCAAGTCGTTTGGCGCAGCTTTAAGGACTGCGTCCAGCCGCTTCCGCGCCTTAGCTGGAGCGCCTGCTCGCAATTCCTCTAACGCCTGTCCCAATTCCTTCTGAAGTTTTGGGGCGAGCACTGAGGGATCATTTGGAGGCGAGGAACGATTGGAGTTCTGGGCGAAGACATGGCAAGGTTGCGATACAAGCCAGGCAGTCAGGCAGATGAGCAGAAAAGCGCTGGGACGCCGTTGAAGCATGGAACATCCGTTTGAGAGTGCCGCCCGGAAAACTGAACGTATAGTACACCTTACGACAAGCAATTGATATGAATCGGGGATAAGCTCTTGGTTGTATCCTCGGGCATAAAGTCATGTACAGGCATATAACTCTTTCGGCGTGCTCGGTGGCGCTGGCTGTCGTGTTGTGGATAGCAGGCATTGGCGCAGCCCCTCAAAAGGCGTCAAGCACGGAGCAAGACTTGATGGACGCGGTGAATCGCGAGCGAAAAGCGAGAGAATTGTCTGTCTTGAAATGGGACGAAGGCCTCGCTCGGGCCGCTCACAAACATGCCGAACTGATGGCGGAGCAAAAACTTCTCCTGCACCAATTGCCGGACGAGGCCGAGCTGGCCCCGCGCGCGCACGAGGCGGGAGCGAGATTCAGCCACATTACCGAGAACATCGGCATGGCCGAATTCGCCAGCGCGTTCCACGAAGGGTGGATGAATTCCCCTGGCCACCGCGCAAACATTCTTGATCCAAAGATAGATTCGATTGGGATCGCAGTGGTGGAAGGAGAAGAGCGTCTGTTTGCCGTGGAGGATTTTGCGTTTGCAGTTGAGAAGCTTTCGCTTGAGGAACAAGAAAAACGGGTGGCCTTACTGCTAGCTGCCCGCGGCCTTCGTCTGCTAAATATTGGAGACGCAGAAAAGAAGAATTGCGAGGCCAAGGCTAACAAGCAACTTGTGGGAAGCCACCGGCCAGGTTATGTCGGCAGGTATGAAACGACGGACATTTCGCAAATGCCGGAGGACGTGAAAAAAGAACTTAGCTTGGCGCGTTACAAATCTGCAGCGGTCGAGGCGTGTCCGGAAAAGGAAGCTTCCGGATTTACCAGCTTTCGGATGATTATCGTCTTGTATAGCGTCGAATAAAGGAACACAAATTCGAACCGGTTTGTGAAACCGCAGCTACTTAACTGTGAGTTTGTGCCGAGCCGCTTTCGCGGGCGAGAAATTCCGGCTATGCTCATTCGGAAAATTTTGAAGGCGGAGTACGTAGAATGTCTCCTGATTGTTTGTTTTGCAAAATCGCGGGGAAGCAGATTCCTGCCAAGATTGTGTTTGAAGACGCGGACGTTTTCGCGTTTGCGGACATCAATCCGCAGGCGCCGACGCATCTTTTGATTTGTCCGAAGAAACATTTTTCCTCGCTGCACGAGGCGGTAGTGGGGGATCAGGCCGTGCTGGGGAAAATGGCACTGGTGGCGGCGGAACTGGCGCGAGAACGGAAGCTCGAGAGCGGCTACCGGACGGTGATGAACACGGGAGCCGGTGCGGGACAAACGGTTTTTCATTTGCACATGCATTTGCTCGGCGGAAGAGTGTTTCATTGGCCGCCGGGATAACAGGCATTGCGCAACCAGTCAAACAGAACCTGGAGGAAACATGGAATTTAAGAAAATAGTGTGTGTGGCTGCAGTTCTGGCTGCCAGTGCGAGCTTGTGCTTCGCACAGGCCGCACCAAGTTACAAAGAGTTGACGGTCGAACGGATTTACTCGCAACCGAGCTTGAGCGGGAGACTTTTAAGCGGGCTTGCGTGGACGCCAGACGGCAAAACGCTGACGTATCTCGAGACAAAAGGCAGAGGAAAGGAAGCACGAAAAGAGCTGTGGAGCATTTCGGCGGCAACGGGCGAGAGAAAACAGCTTTTGACCGCGGAAAAGCTGGAGTCGGTGCTGCCGGAAGATAAGTCGAAACCGACGCAAGCAACAGGGTTGGGACGCCGCGCGCCGGCGGAGTACAAGTGGGCGCCGAATGGGTCGGCGATTTTGTTTATTGGGCCAGATTCGCTCTCTTGGTACGAGTTAGAGACACAGACTGCTCGGACGTTGGTATCCGGAAAAACGAGGATTGCTGATGCGAAGATTTCACCGGACGGAAAATGGGTTTCGTTCGTGCGCGAACACAATTTGTTTGTGGTGAGCGTGGTGGAGGGAAAGGAACACGCGCTGACGACGGGCGGAACGGAAGAGATTCGAAAGGGCGAGCTGGATTGGGTGTATCCAGAGGAGCTGGGGATTTCGACCGCGTACTGGTGGGCGCCGGATTCGTCGGCAATAGCATTTCTGGAGATGGATGAAAGCAAGGTGACGAAGTATCCGATGGTGGGTTTCGAATCGTACACGGGAGAAGCGGAAGAGGAGCGATATCCGGTGGCGGGAGGAAAGAATCCGGTTGTGCACGTGTATGCGGTAGGGGTGAACGGCGGCAAGCCGCGACTGATGGATACTGGAGCGGAAACGGATCAGTACATTCCGCGCGTGCAATGGCTGACGGATTCGAAGCGAGTTGCCATCCAGAGACTGAATCGCAAGCAGACGCAGCTTGAATTATTGGTTGCAGATGCCTCCTCGGGAAGGGGCGCGGTGATTCTGACGGACAAGGACGACTACTGGATCAACGTCAGCGACGATCTCTATTTTTTCAGGGATGGAAAACGGCTTTTGTGGTCGAGCGAGCGGAGCGGGTTCCGGCATTTGTATTTGTACGATTTGAGTGGGAAACAATTGGCGCAAATAACGAATGGGGAGTGGGAAGTCACGAAGCTGGAGTACGTTGATGAAGCGAAGGGGATCGTTTATTTTAGCGCGACGGAGAAATCGCCGACTGAGCGGCAGGTTTATCGTGCAGCCCTAGGCGGGGGATTCGCGAGAATTTCGAAAGAAGAAGGGACGCACACGCCAAACTTTGCGCCGGACGGAGGGGCGTATGCAGATACATTTTCCGCGGCGGGAACGCCGCAATCACAAAGCCTGCGCCGGACAGACGGAACGAGCATCGCAACACTGACCGAGAACAAAGTCGATGAGCTTGCGGAATACCACTTGTCGCCAGTGGAATTCCTGAAAGTAAAGTCGCACGACGGGATGGAATTGAATGCATGGATGATTAAGCCGCCGAATTTCGACGCGGCGAAGAAATATCCCGTGCTGGTGTACACCTACGGAGGACCGGGAGCGCAGGTAGTGGTGAATTCGTGGGGCGGATCGACCTATTTGTGGCATGAGCTGCTGGTCCAAAAGGGTTTCATCGTATTTGCTCTGGATAATCGCGGTTCGACGGGACGCGGACATTTATTTGAAGAGCCGATTCATTTTCGTTTTGGTGCGCAAGAACTTTCGGATCAAAGGGACGGAGTGGCCTGGCTGAAGTCGCAACCTTACGTTGACGGACAGCGCATCGGAATCTGGGGATGGAGTTACGGCGGCCACATGACCCTGCATGCGATGTTTGAAGCTTCAGGCGATTTCAAGGCAGGATTTGCGGGCGGGCCGGTAACGAACTGGCACTTCTATGATTCGATTTACACGGAGCGGTATATGGGATTGCTGCCGGAAAATGAAAAGGGCTACAAGGATTCTTCACCGAGCGAAAAAGCAGGCCAATTGAAGGGGCCGCTGCTCATCGCGCACGGAACGGGAGACGATAACGTGCATTTTGCGAACACGCTGGAATTGCTGGATGAGCTGATTGCGAAGGGGAAGTACGTGGAAGTGATGCCGTTTCCCGGGCGCGGGCATGGAGTCTCCGATCCGGCGGCGCGGATCGTGTTGATGAAGCGGGCGACGAAGTTTTTTGTGGATAATCTGGCGTCAAGCAAGAACTAAAGGCGAAAGGAACGGGCCTGAAGACCCGCCACTACAAAGCAAGAGAAGAGACGGTCTAAAGACCGGCCGCTACAAAAACAAGCGATCAGGAAAAATTACGGGGCGACGACGTCTTTGAGTCTCGTTTTGACTTGTAGAGCCGCGAGACTCGACGAATCCCAACCGCCGCCAAGTGCTTTGACGAGAAGAACGCTGGTGACAAGTTTCTGGCCACGAATAACTGCCAATTCCTGCTCATTGTTCAGCAAATTCTGTTGCGCACTGACGACATCGAGATAGCTAACAAGGCCGCCGGTGTAGCGGCTTTCCGCGATATTCAAAGTGCGACGTGCGGCGTCGACAGCGTCCTGCTGCGTTTTTTGCGCCTCGCCCAAGACAATAAGCCCGGTGACGTCATCTTGAACTTCGCCGAAAGCGTTGAGAACGGTTTCACGATAGTTGGCGACACTGGCGTCGTAACCGGCTTTGGCAAATTGCATCTGGGCGCGCCGCTGGCCGCCGGTGAAAATGCTCTCGGCTGCGTTTGCGCCGATTGCCCACAAGGTGCTTTGCACATTCGCGAGCTTGGCGATGTCCGCCGCCTGCCAGCCGCCATTTGCGTAAAGATTCAGAGAGGGGAAATACGCGGCGCGTGCGATACCGACTTGCGCGTTGGCGACAGCCATTTGACGTTCGGCTTCGGCGATGTCGGGACGGCGCTCAAGAAGATCCGAAGGCAAACCTGTGTTGATGGAAGGCGGTTCCGTGTCGAGTTCATTGGAAGGAAGATGAAAATCAGGCGGGGGTTTGCCGACGAGAATGGCGATGGCGTCTTCGAGTTGCTTGCGTTGCTGCTGAAGAAGAATTGCCTGTGTGCGCGTGGTATTGAGAAGAGTTTCTTCCTGGGCGACATCGAGGCCGGAAGCGACTCCGCCCTGGTGGCGGGAATTGACAAGATCGAGACCCTTGGAAAGGGTCTCGACAGTGCGGTGCAAAATGCCGAGTTGGGTGTCCACCTGGCGAAGCGTGAAATAGTCGCCGGCGAGTTCCGCGGTAATGATGAGGCGCGTGTTTTCGAGATCGGCGCCAGTGGCTTGATAGGAAGCTTGGGCCGCTTCTATCGAACGGCGGCGTCGGCCGAAGAGGTCCGCTTCATAGCTTACGGTGAAAGGCAGGGTGTAGGAGGACTGCGTAAGGGGCACGCTCGGAATCGCAGCACTGACCTTCGCCCGATTGCCGGAAAGGCGCTGGCGCGAGGCGGAAGGCGACGTACCGAATTGCGGAAATTGAGTTGCAACCTGAATGGCAGCGGAGGCACGAGCCTGCTCGAGATGAGCGGCGGCGATTTTCAGAGTTTGATTCGCGCCGAGAGCATCTTTTACGAGCGAATTGAGCATGTCGTCGTGAAAAACGGCCCACCATTCGCCCTTGGGAAGTGTGTCTTGAGGGACGCTTTCGCGGAAAGGCTCGGGGACGTCCCAGTGCGCGGGAACGGGGGCGGAAGCGCGCTGGTATTTCGGGCCGACGGTGCAGCCGGCGAGGAGCGCCGTGACGCCCAATGAAAAAAAGATTTTAGAGATGCGAACGGTCAATTCTTGGCTCCGGGGTTGGCAGCAGGGGTTGCTGCGGGTTTGGCGCTGTTGTTAGCGGCTGGAGGAGCCTGCGCTGCAGCTGCGCGTTTTTGAGGAACTTCCTTTACGCTAACCTTCTGGCCGTCATCGAGAGAATCCGCGGGATTCAGGACGATCCAGTCGGCGGAAGTGATGCCTTGCAGAACTTCCAGAGAAGTGCCGTAATCGCGGCCGATGATGAGCGGCTGCAAATGAATCTTGTGATCGGAATCGACGACGACGGCGCGAAGACCCTCAGCGCGAAAGAGCAATGCGTTGACGGGCACCTGGACGCGTTCGGCGCTCACTTGCACGTCGAGATGAACCTGCGCGTATCCGCCGGGAAGAAGTTCGCCCGCGCGATTGGGGACATCGACTTCGGTCAAGAGAGTTCGAGTGGAAAGATCGATGGCCTGTGAGGTACGAACGACTTTTCCTTCGAATTTTCTGCCGGGATACTGCGTTAACTCCAGATAGGCGGGGACGCCTGGGTGAATGGAAGGTGCGTAAGCCTCGGGCACGTTAACGTAGACGCGCAGAGGATTGGTCTGCGCGAGAGTGAAAAGCTCCTGTGACGAACCACCGTTGCCGGCATTGACGAGCTGGCCGATGTCGGTCTGGCGACGAGTGACAACTCCGCTGAAGGGCGCGACGACATGCTTGAAGCCTTCGAGTTCTTCGAGGCGGCGGACGTTGGCTTGTGCGGAGTTTACCGTCGCATCTTTTGCGGCGAGATCGCCGACCGCGTTATCTACTTCCTGTTTGGAGACGCCGTCGGTCTTGATGAGCTCTTGATAGCGAGCCGCAGTAATTTTGGACAGATTGGCATTGGCTTGTGCAGTGGCGAGATCGGCTTTAGCCTGCGAAAGCTGCTGATCTACTTCCGGAGTATCAATGTCAGCAAGCAGATCGCCTTGCGCAACGCGAGTGCCGATGTCGTGATACCACTTTTTGACGTAGCCGCTGGTCCGGGCGTAGATAGGCGATTCGACGTAAGCTTGCATGGTGCCCGGGAGGACGAGATCTTCCTGTCCCTTTGCCGGAGCAGCGTGAGTAACGGAGACAGTGGGAATGGCGAGCGCTTCCGTTTCCTTGGCGAGTGCCTGATACTGCGAGCGGCGCTGGATCAGCGTGAACGCCCCGACGACAACAAGCGCGATGACGATCGAAAAGAAAATCACAAAGATGCGGCTTTTCTGGGGTGGCCTGATTTCTTGTTCCATCTGAGCTTCCACTGGGATTCACCTTCCCTCAAAACGATGACTTATGCAAGAGCGTGCTGGCGTTTACGCTCGAGCCGGCCGTGAATAATGGAGAAGACGCACGGCACGAAAAAGAGTGTCGCGAGAGTCGCGAAAAGCAAGCCGCCGATGACGGCACGGCCAAGAGGGGCGTTTTGCTCGCCGCCTTCGCCGAGGCCTGTGGCCATCGGGACCATGCCGATGATCATGGCGAGAGCGGTCATGAGAACGGGGCGAATTCGGACGAAGCCAGCTTGTATTGCCGATTCTCGTGCAGTTTTGCCTTCGGCCATTTGTTCGCGGGCGAAAGAGACCATCAAGATGCTGTTCGCCGTGGCGACGCCCATGCACATGATGGCGCCGGTGAGAGAAGGTACGTTGAGCGTGGTGCGCGTAAACAAGAGCATCCAGCAGATGCCGGCAAGCGCGCCAGGGAGCGCGGTGACGATGATGAACGGGTCGAGCCAGGACTGGAAATTTACGACGATGAGCAAGTAGGCAAGGACAATGGCGCCAACGAGGCCGATCCCGAGGCCGATGAAGGAAGTGCGCATCGTTTCGACCTGGCCGCGAATGACGACGTGACTGCCTTTGGGAACTTCGCTCTGGAGAGCGGCCACGCGTTTATAGACTTCACTGGAGACTGAGCCGAGGTCGCGACCGTCGACCGAGGCGTATACATTGACCATAGGTTGGGCGTTGTAATGCGAAACGCTTGCCGGGCTGACTTTATTCTGCAGCGAGACGAGGTTAGCCAGAATTTGCGGGCGAGCGCCGGAGGCCGTGCTGTTAATAGGAGTGTTTTGCAAGGCCTGCAGATTGTCCACGCGATATTGTGGCGTTTGCACCGCGACGCTGTAGCTGACACCGTTTTTCGGATCGAGCCAGAAACTCGGCGTAGTCTGGAAGCTGGAGCTGAGCGAGACGAGAACGTTCTGCGCGACGTCGCGCGTTTGCAGGCCGACGTACTGGGCGCGAGTGCGGTCGATGTCGAAGTGGAGCGTTGGTGCATCGAAAGCCTGCTGGACGTGAACATCAACTGCGCCGGGAATGTGACGCATTTCGCCCGCAAGTTTTTCAGCGAGTTTGTAATTGACAGGCTGATTGGCGACCGGCCCCAGGATGGAAATGTCGATGGGGGCAGGCGTGCCGAAATTCAAGATTTGCGTGACGATGTCCGCTGGCTGGAAATAAAACTGAACTCCGGGGAATCTTTTCGGGAGTTCTGAACGCAGCTTGTTGATGTATTCGGCTGTGGCTTTGGAGCGTTCTGCTTTGAGCTGAACGAGGACTTCGGCGTCGGAAGTGCCAATCGTGCCGGAGTTGCTGTAGGTCAGATTGATACCGCTGTAAGGCAGGCCGATATTGTCCAGAACGGTGACCAGCTCTTCCTTTGGGATCATTTCGCGAATCGTCTGATTCACTTGATCTGTGAGGCGGGCGGTTTCTTCAATACGCAAACCAGTGCGAGCGCGCATGTGAAGGCGAATCTGGCCGGCGTCCACACTGGGAAAGAAATCCCGGCCCAGAACAAACGCAATCATGCAGGAGAGCAAGCAGAAGGCAAGAAAAGCGGCAGCAAAGACGCGAGAGTGTTCCAGAACGTGCTCGAGGGCGCGTTGATAGCCTTCGCGGAAGCGCTCGAAGCCGCGCTCAAATCCCTGCTGGAAGCGGCGGAGTAAACCCTGTCTTTCGCCGACATGATCTTCGGCGTGATATTCGTCTTCCGCGCTGAGCAGGTACATGGCGAGCGTAGGAACGATGGTGCGCGACCACATGTAAGAAGCGAGCATGGCGAAGCTGACAGCTTCGGCGAGAGGAACGAAAAGATATCTCGCCACGCCCGAGAGGAAAAACATCGGGATGAAAACGATGCAGATGCAAAGAGTAGAAACGAACGCTGGCACGGCGATCTGCTGGGCGCCGTCGAGGATGGCCTGAATAGTGTCCTTGCCCATGGCGAGGTTGCGGTTGATGTTTTCGATTTCGACAGTGGCATCGTCAACCAGGATGCCGACGGCGAGAGCAAGGCCGCCGAGGGTCATGATGTTGATGGTTTCGCCGAGTGCGCTGAGCAGAAGGACACTCACAAGAATGGAGAGGGGAATCGAAATGAGAATGATGAGAGTGCTCTTCCAGTTGCCGAGGAAGAGCAAAATCATGATAACGGTGAGGCACGCTGCGATGAGGCCCTCGCGGAGGACGCCTTCAATGGAAGCGCGAACAAACAGGGACTGATCGAAGAACTGCTGGATTCTCAGGCCGGGAGGATAGGCGGACTCGTTGTAAGCGAGCAAACCTTTGACGCGATCCACGATGTCCAGAGTGGAAGCGTTTCCGGTTTTGTAGATGCTCATCAAAACGCCGCGCTGGCCGTTAGCGAGAACGATGTTTGTTTGGGGCGAGAAGCCGTCGCGGACGTGGGCGACCTCGCGCAAATACGTTGTAGCCCCGTTGACGGTTTTGACAGGTAGGTCGTTGAGTTCGTTTACATTTTGCGGGCTGCCGTTCATTTCGACGGTGTATTCGAGCTGGCCCATTTTCGCGGTCCCCGTGGGGAGAATCAGGTTTTGGTTGCCGACGGCGTTGACGATGTCAACGGCGGAAAGGCCGTGAGCCTGCAAGGCTGCGGAATCAGTATCAACCGAAACGAGGCGCTGCTTTCCGCCGAAGGGAAACGGCGTTCCCGCGCCCTGAATGGTAGCGAGCTGCGTGCGGATGAAGTTGTTACCGAAATCGAAAAGCTGCTGCTCGCTGAGCGTTTCGCTGGTCAGGCCAAGCTGAATGACGGGCACCGTGGAGGCAGAATAAATAATGACCAGAGGTGGAGTCGTGCCCTGAGGCAGGAAGCGCAAGAAAGTTTGCGAAATGGCTGCGGTTTGCGCAAGCGCCGTTTGAATGTTCGCACGAGGCTGGAAATAGACTTTAATTACGGCGATGCCGGGGAGCGATTGCGATTCAATGTGCTCAACGTCGCTGACGAGCGTGGAGATTCCGCGCTCGACGTTTCCAGTAATGCGCTGTTCCATTTCCTGCGGTTGTAGGCCGTTGTATGTCCAGACGAGACTGATGACCGGAATATTGATTTCCGGGAAGATGTCCGTCGGCGTGCGCATGAGGAACACGGGAGTGAGGAGAATGATGACAAGCGCCATCACGATAAACGTGTAGGGCCTCTGAAGCGCTAATCGGACAATCCACATAACCGGTTGTAATTTTCCTCAGGCGGGTCCTGCACTCTAATCCGGAATCCCCAACCCAGCGACGACCTGCTAGAAGTTAGACTCCCGAGTAAGGGGATTCGGGTACGGCGCAGGAACTGTTCGCCTAATACGATATATCGTAGCAAGGGCAAATTTCTGGGCAATCAAAGACAGGCCGATCTTCACTCTAAATGGATGCGGGGAGAGAGAAATGCGTCACAGGGGATGAGATTCCAAATTGGCTGGTTTTTTGGAGAGAGAGAGTTAACGTTTACTTGTGATCCATAGTGAAAACGCCGTCCCAAGTGAGAGGCGGTTCGTCGAAGAGATATTCCTGACAGCGTTTCCAATAGGTGCGAGAAGGGCCATCAGCCGGCCAAGTCTCGAGAATGGATTGAAACGATTGCTGCGCTTTTTCCCAGTCGCGGGCTCGATAGAGGACGCGGGCGGCGGCAAAACGGGAGAGCAGTTCGTTTGTTTGCGGCGAAGCATCGCCGTTGCGGCCGATGAGTTCATAAATGGTGACGGGCTGAAGTTTTCCTTTTACGCGGATGAGGTCAAGTTCGCGAAAAATAAATCCGGAATCTTTTGCCTGTTCGTGAGTGCTCTCGTTGACGAGAATGTGCGTGCCGTAATCCTTGTTTAAACCCTCGAGGCGGGAAGAGAGATTGACGGCGTCACCGAGAGCGGTGTAGCCGTAGCGCAAAGACGAACCCATGTTACCGACGCTGGCCACGCCCGTGTTGAGGCCGATACCGATGTCGAGGTGAGGTTTACCTTCGGCTTCCCACTGCCTCTGCAATTCACGGACGCGCTTCATCATGTCGAGCGCGGATTCGCATGCGCGAATGGCGTGGCCGGCTTCTTCGAAAGGCGCGCCCCAAAAAGCCATTACAGCGTCCCCGATATATTTGTCGAGTGTGCCCTGGCGCTCGAAAACGATGCGCGTCATGTCCGAGAGATAAAGATTGAGAAAAGTGGCGAGGTCCTGCGCGTCGAGTTTTTCCGAGATGGTGGTGAAACCGCGAATGTCGCTAAACATAATGCTGATTTCCGTTTTTCGCGGCTCGACGAGTTGAGGATTGAGCAGAAGGCGGCGAATGACTTCCGGGCTCAGGTATTGGCCGAAAGCAGAACGCACGCGGCGCTTTTCTTTCTCTTCAATCAACGCTCGGTAAAGCGAAACAAGAACGACATTACCCGTGAGAGTCATGGCCGGAAATGTGAAGTTGAGCCAGTAGCCGCGCAGGAATGCAACGTAATCAAACGCGACCAAGAGAAGCAGTAAGCTAATGCCGTACCACATCCAGCGTGGCGGGACCAGCGCGAGAGCGAAACCCAGCGGCAATCCGAAAAGAGCCACCAGAAACAGGTCCAATAATTCTTGCTTCGCCCCTCGAATGAGGGATTGACGGTTCAAAAGATTGTCGATGACGTTTGCGTGCAGCTCGACTCCCGGATAAACAATGTTTCCATAAGGCGGGGTGCGCAGGTCCGCGATGCCAGTTGCCGTGGCGCCGACGATGACGATCTTGTGGCGAAACGTGCCGGGCTCGAATTTCCTTTGCACGACGTCAGCGATGGAATTGTAGGTGAACGTTTCTCGGGGCCCGCGATAGTTAACCAAGACGCGGCCAAGCCAGTCCGGTCGCACGACGAGTTTGTCGCCAAATTTTATGCTGTCGATTCCGTCGGGTAGATACTCAACGCTGATCTGTTCCGGCTTTAGGCCGTAGAAAAGCCGCAGTGTCTGAACTTCCAAAGATCCGTACAAGTCGATGTCACTCGAGCTGGCTGAACGGCCGAAGGGAACGAGCAAACTGCCTCGGCGAAGAACTCCGTCAGCGTCGGATGCTTCATTAAAAAAACCGACGGCCGTATTCTGATCGTCCGTAAGCTGCGGAATGTTAGCGATGGTTGCGTCAAAGAAGAGACCGTGGCGGACGTAATTGCTTAGGAGTGTTTCGTAGTCTTGCTTGCCCGTGTTCGACCCAAGCGCTACGCGGTTTAGCGCGTACCACTGGACCATTTCGGCGTATTTATCGAGCGTCGCACTGTCGATGCCCCGAACTTCGCTTCCTGCAAGATAGAAATTGCCGAGCACTACCGCCCCGAAACGCTGAATCGCCTTTCCAAATTGTGCGTCGGAGTCGTATTTTTGCGCCAGCTCGAGTATCTGCGCCTCGGTTTTTTGATCTATTTTTTCTCCGCGTTTTTTGCGCGCCTCAATTCCAGACCATAGGTCGCGAATTGGGGCCGCCGTAGTATCCGGCTTGTCGAAGGTTATATCGAATGCAACGACTTTAGCCCCATCGTCATGCAGGGCGTCGAGCATTTGCGCGAAATAGTTTCTTGAAAAGGGCCACTTTCCCAGAATCTCTTGCGAACGCTGGTCGATGGCAACGATCACAATGCGCTGGTCGGGAGGGGTCAGAGCCGAAGAGCGATAACGAAAGCGAGTGTCGAGCGTGTTGTATTCAAAGCGCTTGAGGAATTCAAGAATAGGTGCGGAGTCTTCCTTCAAGAAAGTGAAGTAATAGAGCGTGAGCGAAACGAGAGTGACACTCAGACTGATAAGGAACGAAACGCGGTGGCGCCACCAGGAGAGCAGAAGCTCGTAGACGCCGAAGCCGCGGCGGCCTTTCCACCAGCTGGTTGAGGAAGCGGGCATGGGCAAAGCCGGTCCTGGTTTAAGAAAATTTAGAGCAAGAAGATTCTAGTTAGAAATACCAAACTACTACTCGCGAAATATGAAATTCATACGGACGCCGGAGATCTCGATGAGATCGCCGTCATTTAGGCGAGTGGGGCCGGGAATGGGCGTCCCGTTCACGGTAGGGACTTTGTCGCCCGGGCCAATGTAGTAGCCGTCGTCGCGCTGGCTGATTTGCGCCGCCATTTGCGGCTTAAACCATCCAAGCAGACGCACGGTGGCCATGGCAGATTTGCCGATGGTCGTGAGCTTATTGGTGAGGATGTATTCCTTGTTGGCAGTTTTTCCGCTGAGGACGAGGATGGTTGGAACCTTGATACGACCGGAGGCGAATTGAGTGCGCTCACCCATCGCCGCCGCTTGCTGAAGCATGTCGCGGCGCTGCTTTGTGTCAAGCACCATGGTCTCCATGATGGCGGGAGCAGCGGCCTTACGGCCCATGTCATAGGGAACGGGTGCGTCGTGGCTGGCGTCGACTTTGATGTAGTGCTTGCCTACGTGGATGGAATCACCGTCGTGGAGTGTGGCGCGTTCGACGCGGAGATCGTTCACAAAAGTGCCGTTCAAGCTGTCGAGGTCTTCGACGACGAGGCGCGCGCCTTCGTAGTAGACGCGAGCATGGTGGTTCGAGACGGCAAGGTTGTCCACCGGGAGATCGTTGTCCGGCGAGCGGCCAATAGTGATGGGACGATTGCCGATGGGGACTTCTTTTACGGTTTTACCCTCGAACATCAGGCTGAGTTTGGGCATTTCAGTGTCCTCCCGCGGTGCCGTTTTTGCCCGCGTGTTTGCGCCCCCCAGGGCGCAGCCAGGAAAACCATCCTTTGGATTCGCTCTCCAGACGAATTACGATTACGGAGATGTTGTCCACGCCGCCGGTGTCATTGGCGATAGCGATCAGGCGCTCGGAAGCTTTTTGTGGATCCGTTTCGGCTTGCAATGTGCCGGCGATTTCCGGATCGGTGATCATCCGCGTGAGACCGTCAGAACAAAGAAGCAGAAGATCGCGAGGGAAAAGAGGTTGCTCCTCGGAATCGACTTCGATCTCGCCTTGCGTACCAAGGGCTCGGAGCAAAACACTTTGCATTTCGCTTGCTTCGGCTTCACTGGCACTGATGATGCCGCGGCGAACTTGTTCAGCGACAAGAGAATGGTCACGCGTGAGTTGTTGCAATGCGCCGTTGCGCAGAAGATAGGCGCGGCTGTCACCAACGTGCGCGATGCTGAGCGCATCTCCGGAGATCCAGAGCGCAGTCAGCGTAGCGCCCATGCCGGCTTGATCAGGGTGTTCTTGCGAAGAGTTGTAGATGTTGCGATTCGCGAGGTGGACAGCGCTCGTCAAACGGCGCGTGCGCGCAGAAACCGAGGCAGGCGGATTGCCGTAAAGTGGCGCGTTAGGATTAGATTCGGCTTCCATGCAATGCTTAACGACGGTTTCCACGGCGAGGGCGCTGGCGATTTCGCCGTGCGCTTCGCCACCCATGCCGTCGGAAAGGACAAACAGGTTGAGCGGCTGCACGAGCCGAAAGCAGTCTTCATTGTTCGAGCGAACACGGCCCACATCGGTCGCGCCGCCACCGAGAATTTGCACAGACACACTCCAGGATGGCGACCCGGAAGCACACACCGGCTCCGGGCAATCCTGAACTAACGCTAACAGACCAAAGTAGCGCACGAAAGGCAGTGCGCCCTACTGATTACTCACGGATTGATTACAGCTTGTAGGGGATTGGCTATACTGTTGGCCCTGCGGGAGTTGTCCCATCCGGCGCCGAAAGAAAAGTGAAGCAAACTTGGCGAAAAAGAACGCAAAGCTAAGGAAAAACAAAGTGGCGGGCGGGGCGAGGAAGCGGCACGGGCTGGGCGCGTCGCGGGCCGGCCATGAACTCGAAGAACTGAACCGAATTGGAATTGCGCTTTCGGAAACGCGCGACGTAGACCAGCTTCTGGGAATGATTTTGAGAAAGGCGCGGGAGATTACCAGCGCCGATGCGGGATCGTTGTATTTGGTGGAGCGGGTGGAAGGCGAATCGCGGCTGCGATTCAAATTGACGCAGAATGACAGCGTGGAGTTCCCATTTGCGGAATTTACGCTGCCACTAACGGACGAGTCCACTGCTGGTTACTGCGCGTGGCACGGGCGAGTTGTGGAACTCGCCGATGCTTACCGCGTCCCGAAGGACATGCCGCTTCATTTTAATAAGACGTTTGATGAGCAGGCGGGATACCGGACGAGATCGCTGCTCGCGCTGCCGATGAAAAACGGCAAAGGCGAAGTGCTGGGTGTGCTGCAGCTACTGAACTGTAAGAGGAATTGGAAGGCACGGTTGCAAGATGCGAAATCTGTGGCGCGAAACGTGCGTGCGTTTCCGGAACATGCGGTGCGGTTAGGACTGTCGCTCGCGTCGCAGGCGGCCGTGGCATATGAGAATTCGCGTTTATATCGAGATATCGAGAATTTGTTTGACGGATTTGTGAACGCGGCCGTGAAGGCGATCGAGCAGCGTGATCCTACGACGTCCGGACATTCGCAGCGCGTTTGCGACATGACGGTGGCGCTGGCCGAAGCCGTGGACCGCGAGGGACGCGGGGCATATGCGGACATGCGATTTACGCGAGAGCAGATGAAAGAGCTGCGATACGCGGCACTGCTCCACGACTTCGGAAAAGTGGGAGTGAAAGAAGAGATTCTGGTCAAAGCGAAAAAACTTTATCCACTGCAGTATGCGCGATTGATGGACCGGTTTGATTACATTCGCCGAGATATTGAAGCGCGAACAGCAGAACAGAAAGTAGAAGCACTGCAGAAGCTTTCGAAAAAGGAAACGGCCGCGCGCATCAAGGCGCTGGACGCCGAGGCCATTGCGACGGTGGCAGAGCTGGAGCGCTTCGGGGATTTTGTAGCAAAGGCGAATGAGCCGACGATCATGCCGTCGAGCGATGTCGAGCGGATCAAGGAAATTGCTCAGAAGTCGTATCGCGATCCTCGCGGGGCGCAGCGGCCGTATTTGACGGCCGACGAAGTGCAGATGCTTTCGATTCCGCGCGGCAGTCTTGACGCTGAGGAGCGGCGGCAGATTGAATCGCATGTGCTACACAGTTTTCAGTTTTTGGCTCAGATTCCTTGGACGCAGGAGTACAAGCGGATTCCGGAAATTGCGCGTGCGCATCATGAAAAATTGAACGGAAAAGGATATCCGTACGGTTTGAATTCCGCGAAAATTCCCGTGCAAGCCAAGATGATGACGATCTGCGATATTTTTGATGCACTTTCGGCAACCGACCGGCCATACAAGAAAGCAGTGCCAACGGATCGAGCATTGGATATTTTGAAATTATGTGTGAACGATGAGGAAGTGGACGGTGATTTGTTTCGATTGTTTGTGGAAGCGCAAGTGTATCGGGCAGCGGTGAAATCTTGAGAATGAGAAGAACAGCGTTGCGAATTTTCGCGGGCGTTTGTTTGGTGATGCTCGCGTTTTGCTTTGCCGGGGAAGCCCAAAAAGTGCCTGCGGCAACTGCCGCAAGGATTTTGCTTGTGCCGCGGCGCATGATATCCGGCGAACATGCGACGCTTGCGGTGTTGGACGTGAATGGACGATTGACACCGGGAGCGACAATCCAATTTTCCAATGGCGATAAGGTGACGACGGATGCCACAGGCCGAGCATTATTTGTGGCGCCGTTGAATCTGGGCGCGTTGTACGCGTCGATTGTGGGCCGTCCAGGGCGCGTGGTGACGACCATTTTGCCTGCGAAAGATGCGGAAGGCGGCGCAAAGGTCGAACTAGCGCCACAAGTCGCCTCGATTGTGGATCGTTTTGAAGTCGTCGGCACTGGATTTTGCGGCGATGCGGACAAGAATGAAGCCACTGTCGGCGGTCAACAAGCCCTGGTACTCGCATCTTCTCCGACTGCGTTAACGGTGCTGCCACCGGCGGATGCGGCGATGGGTTTGACGGAGGTTTCTATCGCATGCGGAAAGCAAGAACCGGCGCGATTCAAAACTATTTTTGTCGCAATGAAATTGGAAGCGGACACTTCGCCGCTTAAGCCCGGGCAAAAGCGAACGGTGCGTGTGGGCGTCACGGGAACACTGGAGAAGGTTCAACTGGAGGCGCGGAACTTGGCGCCAGAAATTGCCGAGCTTTCTGGCGGGAACGTGGTGCGCGCTCTGAGTTCCGGCGGCATGGAAAACAACGCCGAATTTCAGGTGACGGGAAAGGCGCACGGAAATTTTCTGATTTCGATCCGGCTAGTGCCGGTGATGGCCAAACCGGCGCATTAAGCGGATTGTTTGTTAGTAAAGGGCAGGGTGGGATGTTCCTCGGAGCCGTTCTCAAGCTGCGTTTCTGAGTCTCCCTCAAGCATCGAGTCTAAAGTAAGTTCGGCTTTCTCCAAGCGCTTTTCCGCGTCCGTGTAACTTTGTGCAGCATTTCTCAAGTGTGTCCCAATTTTTGTGAAAGGATCGGAAAACTTGTGGAGCTGCACTTGAAGTCCTGCAAGGTTTTTCTGCATGCGCTTCGCGTTCTCTTCAATCTGCATTCCTTGCAAGCCCATCAAAATAACTTGCAGATGCGCATAAAGCGTGTTGGGAGAGACGGCTATAACGTTCTTGCTCCGGCAATACTCGTCGAGCGGAATGGACTTGGCGTCGGAGGTCATCAGCAATTCGTAGTAGACGCTTTCGCTAGGAACGAACATTAGCGCGATTGAAAGCGTACCTTCCTCCGGCAGAACATATTTTTTTGAGATGGCGTCGGCGTGATTTTTCACGGCAGCCGCGAACGCCCGGCGAGCATCTCCGCCTTCTTCGGAGAGGCGGCGGTACGCATCGAGTGGGAACTTGGAATCGATAGGAAGAATCTTGTCGCGCAGGAGAATCACGGCGTCCGCAACTTCGCCGCTGCCGAAGCGGTACTGGCGCGCGTAGCGTTCGCGCGGAAGGCAATCTTCCAGCAGACGCTCCAGCGTGACTTCGCCAAGCGTTCCCCGCGTTTTTGCACCGCCCAGGATGTTTTGCAACGTTTGCGTGGACTGCGACATTTGGTTGCTGACGACTTGCACCGCGCCCAATTGCCTTTGAATTTCGGCCAAAGCCTGCTGGGAATTCTTTAATTCGTTTGCCATCGCAGTTTGCGATTGGGCCGAGATTTGCGCTGATTGTGTGACTCCGTCCTGCAGAGTTTTCGTGACGCTGTCGAGGCGCTGGGTGACTGTCTGGCCGATGGCGGCGATCTGGCCAGCGTTTTGCGATTGCGCGTTGGCCATGGTTTGCAGGTCTCGCCGCAATTCGTTCATCTGTGTTTCGACGCCTTGTGTGCGGCGCTGCGCTTGTGCGTTTTGCAGAGCGACCCACACCACGAGCGCAGCGACGAGAAACAGGCCGGCGATGAGAACTGCAGTCATACGATCTCCGGTGAGCAGTTACAAACCGTAAGTCTACTTTACCTGTATGCACCCATTCTGAAAACATGACGAAAAAAAAGAGGCTCCCGACCAAAGCCGGGAGCCCGGATGGGTTGAGTGGAGCGCCTACCAGGCTAGCTTGAGAGCGAACTGGAACTGGCGCGCGTCGTAAGAGGCCGTGGGTTGGCCGGCGAAGCAAGTCGCACCAGCGGTCGGATCGCAAAGTTGGTTCACCGCGGCGACGTTCGTGCGGTTAAACAGATTGAAGCCGTCCGCGATCAGGTTCAGCCGCAGGTGTTCGCCGAGTGGGATTTCCTTGGCGACGCGTAGATCCACTTGAAAGAATCCCGGGCTGAAGAATTTGTTGCGCGCAAGACTGCCGTTGCACCCCGCTGGGGGGCTAATGAGTGGAATGTTGAATGCCGAACCATCGTTGGCAAGGCAGACGTCCGCCACGCCAAAGTGAGCTCCAGAAATGAACGGGGATGTTGTCCCCCCGCTGGTGAGGAGTGAGGGCCGCGCTTGCGAGGCGCCCAAATCGAGACGGGTATCGGTAGCTGTGATGATGTTGAACGGCCGTCCCGACGAAACATCGATGATCGGGGCGACGGTGAATCCACTTTTGAAGTGCGCCCATGCGCTGTCCCCGCTTTTTGCTGCGCCCGAACTGAAAACTGCGCTGGTTACCCAGCGATGCCGTTGATCGTTCACGGAGTTCGAACGCTCGAGGAATGGGAAGCGGCTGTCCTGCGGTTCGAGAGGAGACTGCAAGTCCGTCCCGTCGTCGATCGAGTGCGACCAGGTGTAGCTCGAGAAAAGCTCGAAGCCCCTGGAAAAACGCTTTTCAACGTTTACGGTGAGCGCGTGATACCAAGAGCTGGCGTCAGAAAGCTGGGCGTCCACACTGTTGAACGCCACGGGGACCCCAAATCCGACGGGATAGTGAGCAGCGCCAGCAAGTCCTTGCTGAAGCGCGTATCCACATGCCAGGGTGGGTGAGGCCGCGCATTGTGGGGCAAGTTGCGCAAGCCCGAGCGCAAAAGAAGGATTTGGGCCAGAAGGCCGGAAGAAATTGAAGAACGCCGGTGTGCCGACGAACTTTCCGTTAAACGAAGCGAGCGGAGCCGGACACCCGAACAGAGCCCCCAAGACTCCAGGGACCAGGCCGGGAGCTGAAACCGTGAGGCCGCATGTAGACGCGGTTGGGCCAACGTCCGAACTAGGCGTTACGACTGTGACGGGGTTTGAGAAGCGTAGGCCGGCAACGTTGGCGTTCAGAAAGTTGCTAGCGAGCAGAACCGGATCGGTCGAATTGATATCCACTGGCCGGTTCAAGTGAATGCCTCGTGTGTATTGATATCCGACGCTCATTTTCCACGAGCCGGCGATCTCGCGCTCGATCGTTAGGTTACCTTGCTGCGCGTAGCCGTATTTGAATTTCGAAGAAAGGGGAAGTGTGAAGGGAAGAATCGGTAGCGGGAATCCGTTCGTCAGGTAACTCTGATTGGCGAAGATCGAGCCAGGCGCAAGCGGATCAAACCGCTGGTGCTGAGGATCGTAAAACATATTGGGCAATCCATTGAGCACGCCCTGAAAGATAGAAGATCCATTCAAGTTGGCGGGAGAGTCCGTTCCGGGGCCGCCGGTAGCCGCGCAATCCGGTGTGACAAGTCCGCAAGCGGAGGGTGTACCGCCCGCAGAAAGAAGCTGCACGGAACGTCCGCCATCTGCGGTCACAGAGTCGAAAGCAACAGCAAGCAACGGGTGGTCATAGAACAATCCATAACCGGCTCTGATAACAGTCTTCCCATTGCCGGCTGGATCCCAGGCGATTCCGACTCGGGGTGCAACGTTGTTGTAATCGCGGGGAATGCCTTCCGTCACGCCAAGTTTTTGCTCCGCTGCTGCGTTGATGTCCGTTGCAGGTTTGAAAAGCGGGGAGATCTCCACGTCATAGCGGACGCCATAGTTTATAGTGAGCTTGGGATTAATTCGCCAGGAATCTTGGGCAAAGAAACCAAACGGAAGATTGTCAAAAGGCTGATTCGAATTGCCGATGCCTTGAATATAGGTTGTGGGAATACCAAGGCCATACGCTTGGACATCCGTTAGCCCCGGGGCATCCGAAGGAAATCCAAACTGCGCAGAAAATGTGGAAGCTGGAAGTCCTCCAAAATTGACGTCGCCGCCAAAATCCAGTTCGAAAATCTGGGCCTTGGTCGAGCGCAACTGCACGATGTTGGCATCTGCGCCGAACTTGAAAGTGTGGCGTCCCCAGGTCTTCGAAAGAACGTCCGTGAACTGAGTACGGCGCTCAATACGGTCCACCGTCGAATAGGGTTCGCGGCCAAAATATGCGAAGCCCGGAATATTGACGCCGATCTCGCTGCCTCCCGGCTCCTGAGAAAAGCCGAAGTGCAAGCCGCGACGTGCAAACTGGAAGCGGAACTGGTTTACAGCGGACTTGCTGAAGATTGTGTCGTGTTGAAAGGTAACGTTAAGGTCGCGGGATTGGTTATAGCCGGCACGCGAACCGGAGTTCTGGCCGAAGACTTGGTTCTGGGACGTAGAAGGGAGTCCCGTGACCAGCGAAGGCGAAACGCCGACGCGAACGAAGGAATGGTTGTTGCTGTTCCAGTTCTGATCGAGGCGAAGCGACCACAGGCTGGTCTTTTCCTTAACGGGGTAGTTGCCTCGCAGGGAATTCAGTGTTGCGTAAGACTGGGGCAACGAAGCCACGCCTACGCCGAAGGGAGTGCAGGAAACGGTGCCCACCGTGGCACCAGCCGGGCAATCCACTGGAAGAGGGAAACGTGCCCCGGGACCTGAACAAAGCCCAACGCCTCCGCAAATCAGTCCGGGATCGACACCGAACACTGCCACGCTGGAAGCAGAACCGACTAGCGCAGCATAATTCTGCGCGGCAGCAAACTGCCCTTGACCAGCCAACTTCCCTACCTCGGCGGCTTGGTCCGGCGTCATAAGCAAACCCTGGAAAGGAACCAGACCAAAATTGTTCACACCAATGCTCGAAAATCCCGTTTCTTCCCGCTGTGTGTATTCGTAAGAGCCAAAGAAGAATGTCTTGTCCTTTTTCAGGGGACCACCAATCGTCATGCCCGTCTGCACGCGTGTGTAAGGTTGCTTGACCGGTTCTAAGACACCAGTATTGGGATCTACCTGACCCGAAAATGGATTGCGAGCCTGAAATGATTTGTTGCGGAAATATCCGAATGCATCTCCATGAAATTCATTCCCACCGCCTTTTGTGACGATGTTAATGACACCGCCCGTAGCGCGGCCATATTCCGCATTGTAGTTGCTCAAAATGAGTTGGAATTCCTGCACGCCTTCCTGCGAAATCGTAGGGCGAATGCCGTTGACGGAGTTGTCCACAGCGTCCGCGCCATCCACGGTCACACCATTCGAACGAGCGCGCGCGCCGCCGATGCTCAGACCACTGTTCGGTGCGGGACCAATCGTCGGAGAAACGTCGCGCACGGTCTGCGAATTGGTCAGCGTAAAATTGATGTAGTTGCGGCCATTGATGGGAAGTCCGTCGATGAGGCGAGTATCGATTGTGCTCGAAACCTCGGTTTTCGTTGTTTCGATGTTGGCCGTTTCCGTTGTAACCGTCATCTGCTGCTGAACACTGCGCAGCACCAATTGCGGATTAAACGTGGCATATTCGCCCACCCGAACATTAATGTTTTCATTCGTATAGACGGCGAAGTTTGAGCCGGCATCCACCGTAATCTTGTAATAGCCCGGATTCAAGCTGACAAATACGTAGCGGCCATCCTCATCGGCCGTTGTGTCGCGCTCCGCTCCAGTAGTCTTACTCGTGAGTGTTACCTTCGCCCCTCGGATCGCCTGCCCCTGCGGATCCAAAACGGTTCCGGCAAGCGAAGCGGTATTTTGTGCTGCGGCGCTCCCCGCCCAACCGAGGTAAAGAACGACGAGCAACATCCACACGCACACACTTTGCCTGCGTCCCATAGATGCCTCCGAATTGAACTTCCGAATTGCCCGCTACCCCTAGCGGTGGCGGTGTACCGCCATACGCGACAAGAGAATGAATACTCGGCTTCTCTCGTAACGTCAACTGGTTTGCAACGGTAGTCTGTTATTACATCAACAGACAAGCGCAACCTAAAGCCGTGCCGCTTTATGTTCAAGAGGCAAATCGCGTCAAAGGGCGACAAACGGCGTCAGGAGACTTCGCGGAATCGCAGGATTAGAGGAGCAGCCAGAGCTAGAACTGCAAGTGGCGCTGGACGAGCTTGCGGAGTTTTTCGCGGTCCTCGTCCTTCATGTGGACGAATTCGACGCCGTTGCCATCGGGGCCGATATTGCGGACCACTGCGGTGAAGTGAATCTTTTTCAAGCCGGCTCGAACTTCCAGCTTAATGGAGTCGCCCACATTCAGCGTTTTGGGAGACTCAAGGTAGGCGCCCCCAAGACTGATGGTCCTCACTCGGGAAAGCCCGGCGGTGCTTTGTTCTATCTGTGCGCGCAAAGGGGATTCGAGCGGAATGCGGGCGTAACGGCGCGGAACGACGAAGCCTGCTCCGCCTTGCCCGGCGGACTCGAAAGCCGCCCGCGCGCGCGCAGAAGTTGGCCGATTTTCGATAATGGCGAGAGCGTCTTCTGCGGCGGAACGAAGACCGGCAGGCTCGGCGTAGCTCAGTCCCTCACGTTTTTCCGAGAGGGTGCGGAGCATCTCACAAGCTTCAGTTGCCCGCATGCGGCCAATTGCTTCAATTGCCTTGATGCGGACGAATTGGTCGCGCAGGATGTCATGTTCGCCTGCAGCAATTTCCATCAGTTGGTGGACTGCTGTAGATTCCACAGCCAAACCAATGTGGTCAATCATCATTGGAACGACAAGCGGATGAGCGTCGGCAAGTATAGCGGAGAAAACGAACGCTGCGCTTTGTGAGGTCGCTGCATTCGAAGGACGAGAAAGCTCGCTGACCGCAAGGTCTTGCAAGTTCCATTCCCAGCTAGCGAGAGCCCTTGGCAAACCGCGCAGCAGCCGCTCCGGATCAGCCACGGAAAGAAGTTTGATTGCTGCGCTAACGCGCTGTCGCCGCGCTTCATAAAGACGCGTTTCGAGCAGATTCAAGACGGGCACGCCAATGGAGCGCAGCAGCCGCGACATCGCGGGAAGGGACTCAAATCCGCGCGGATCGGTAAGCAGCAGAGTCAATCGATCCAAAAGACGCTCGGGATCGCGCTGCAGGAGGCGCGGCAAAGCCGGGTCCAGCGCGCGGTTTGCAAGTGCCGCATCAACCAAAAGGAGCCAGCGGTCTTGGGCGACAAGCCGTTGCGCGAGCGCTTGCATATGTGCGAATCGCGGTTCGCGCGGAGCCTTTTCCAGTCCAATCAAAATGCCTTCAAGACCCGCGAAGTCTCCCCGCGTCACTGCAATGCGGCCCAGCGTCTCCAAGAAAGCAGCAAGCAGCGCGGCCGTTTCCGGGGTCGATTCGCTTTCAAGCGCTTTCAACGTGCCGCGGCTCAAATCTTCCGGAAATTGATTTGGCCAGAGAGACTCAATGGTGGACGAGAGCTCGTTTAGACCGGCAGCAACTTCACGGCGCGCCCCGGCGTCTTCGATTTCCAGGCGGCGCGAGTAGTTTAGAAGAATGTTGCGTGCTTCGCGGCGTGGAGCATCGACCCCAGCCTCCGCAAGTTGCGACAGCGACTGGCGCAAGGAGGAAACGGGAACGCACCAGACATCCGCCCCGCGGTACACCGAGGACTTCTCGCGCGGCGGGAGTTCCCCCCAAAAACGCTCGACCAGTTTCTCGCGGTGTTTTTCGGAAGCCCAGGCTGTAGCCAGCATGGAAAAATGCTGCGACGAATGCGGACCGCTATAGCTTCCCGCCGAAACGAGCACATCTCCGAGGTTGTAAATCGTTGACCGCACCGTCCGCGGCGTGATTTGTCCAGCCGCAAACTCTGCGCCGAGAAACTCGAAAACGAGATTCTCAGACAAACGCAGCAAGTAGGGCTGCGGTTTTTCCGCCTCGCGCGGCGCATGCTGAGAGATCGCACTCAATAGCATGTGCACGGTTTCGCGCTCTGCCGCTTCGAATGCGCTGTGAATCGCCCGCGCCGCTTCTTCCGGCGAAAGGCCGCGGGCAGCTTCGAGTGGCGGAGTCAGCCGCGCAATCAAGCGAAGGGAAGCGCTCAAATCTTCGAGGCTCGGGAGCGCGATCGGAGCGTCCACATTTTCCCGCGGAGCATTGCCGCCATACGCCACAAGTGCGGCGATCAAACTCGCGAGGACGGTGTCCACTTTTCTTTCTGTTTGCGTGTTGACTTGAATTCCTTCCACACCGTGCTCCAGGAGCTTTGCCGTCCACCAGGACGTGCCGTATTTTTTTGAAGACTTCTCCGATTCTAGCAAGGCAGTCTTCACGAGTTGCGCGAGCGTGTCCAGTTCGCCTACATGAAAACGGCGCTCGAAGATAAGCGTTTGGATGCCCGCGCGCTGCAATTCGATGGCGAGCGCCTGCAACTCACCGCGAACGTCGGGGAGCGAAGCTTCGCTCAGCTTAGGCAGCACCATGCCGGTTCGCTCAATGCGGAAGGCGAGACCGTTCATTGCGAAGGCGAAGGACCGGAGTTGTTCGTACGCCGTCTCGAGACTCTCCAAGACGCGGGGATGATTGCGTTGATAAAGCCGCTGGGAGCGAAACAAGACTTGAAGATCCTTGAGGCACTTCGTAACTTCCGAAGCTGTGGGTTCAGAAGGGGAATAGGGCGAAACGATGGTGGGCGCGATCGGCGTTGGCGCCGGCGCGCTAGGGACGCTCGGTTTGGAAGCGCTCTCCGCCTTAGCGCCCTTAGGATCCTTCGAATTTGCGATTGCTCTCAAAGCTTACCTATCTGAGCCTCAAACGTGCCAAGACGGTAGAGAGACCCTACCAAAGAAGGAAGCAAACTACCTTCCCCGCTCAACTCGCTCTAAGTCGTTTGTTTGCAATGCGAGAAGTAGCAGGCTCTAGGACTTATCCGACAATGATGTAACGAAAAGTTACAACTTGAGCAGGCTTGGAGCTTGCAAGGCAAGGCCTTTTTGCCGGGACGTTGGCCTATTTTGCGCGTAGACTTTCGTCGATTTTCACGGTACTGCCTTCTGTGACTTGCACTGTCCTCCGAGAGACCTGGTAGCCATTCAACCTCAAAACCACTGTATGGATGCCCGAAGAAATTTCCACGCGCGCAGGGGTTTGCTTGCCGGTAGGCATTCCATCCACAAGGATGTCGGCTCCAGCCGGATTTGAGCCAACCTGTGCCCAAGCTACGTGGCCGCCCTTTTCCTTCAGGTCGATGTCAACTTGCGTCTGTGCGTTTTCCGTGACCTTAATCGAGTCGGAGTAGGGCTCATAACCCTGTTTGCGAAGCACGAGATTGTACGTATTGGAGGCGAGCGGAATCGTTAGCGGGGTTTGTCCGGACTGCTTGTCGCCGTTGATGAAGACGTCCGCTCCGGGAGGGTGCGTCGTGATATGCAGGCCAATTGCTGTCGGTTCTAGCGTAAGCTTTTCATCGAGCGTTTGGCCCGGGCGAATTTGCAACGCAGTTTGTGTTGGCTGAAATCCACTCTTCTTGACCGAAAGGTTGTAACTGCCGGGCATCAAATTTGAAAAACTACAGGGCGTTTCGCAACGCTGCGAATAGTTGTAGTCGCCGGTGGCGACGGCAGTCGCACCGACAACGTTGGTAATCACGTGGATTGCGCCGCGCCCAGCCATCGGAACTGGATGCGAACTTGGCTCTGCATTGCCGCCATTATTGACCGGCGCGTCGTCGTACTGAATATCGTCAACGACCTGAACACCCGCTGGAGCGGCTTTCAGGAATTTCAAAAGCTCGCCGTGCTCCGAAGGCCGAAGTTTTCCCGTAAGCGTCAAAGTGTTTCCCGTCCCGCGGATTTTCAGCTTCGAGGCAATTCCTTTTTCCGATGCCGCTTCTTCAATGCGGCCCTTATATTCCGCAGCTGCTGGCTTTAGGCTACCCGCAGAGTTTCTTGCGAGCGAAGCCTCCACTTTCTTTTCAAGAGGAGCGGGTGCAGGGTCCGGCGGTTGCGAACCAGAGTCAGAACCGCTGCCGTTAGCTCCATCCGAATCGGCCGAACTTGCCGGATCACTTGATTGTGTCTTCGCCGGATCTTTTTCCGTGGACCCGCTCTTCTGAATCTGGTTTTGCCTGCGCGCGTCGTCGAACACCGGCTTGATTCTCTGGTAGCCGAAGATAATGACGCCAATGAGAATCAGGGCCATGATCACGGTCAAAACCGGGCTGCTTTTGCGCGCCGGTTCAGGCTGGGCAAGGACCCCGGTTCTGCGTAAGGCCGGTGTTTGCGATGGATTTGCTGCGCGTGCTTGAAGCGAACGGGCAGTATGTGCTGCGTGCAGATCATCTACTTGCGCCATCCGTTGAACAGGAGTAATCGCAGTCGCTTCGGGGGACCCGCTTAGAACCACAGTCGCTGACGGATTCTCTGCCGCGGTCACCGAGCGATAGTTTTTCAAATCCTCCAGCATTTCCTTACAGGTCTGGTAGCGCTCGGTCGGATCCTTCGCCAGAGCTTTCATCACGACCGCGCTCAAGCCGGCATGGATCATCGGGTCAATCGTTCGGGGAGGGACCGGATCCTCGTTCACGATTTTGTAGATGACGGTCGTGATGTTCTGCCCGGGAAATGGCTTTTCGCCGGTGACCATTTCGTAGAGCATCACGCCTAGCGAAAAAATGTCGCTGCGGCCATCCACCACGCGGCCTTTCACTTGTTCCGGCGACATATAGCTCGGCGTGCCCATCACGTGAGCCGTTTGCTGCACCGTACCAAACTGCAGAATCTTTGCCGTACCGAAGTCGGTGACTTTTACCGTGTCATCGGCAGTTAGCATCAGGTTTGCCGGCTTAATGTCGCGGTGAACGATGCTGCGCTCGTGCGCAAATTGCAGCGCGCCGCAAGTCTGTTCCATAATCCGCAGCACGCGAGCTAGCGGAAATGCCTGTCCTGCGTCCAGCAGTGTCTGGAGGCTTTTACCTTCCACCAATTCCATCGTGATGTAGTACAGGCCATCTTCTTCACCGGCATCAAAGACGACCACAATATTTGGATGAGTGAGCAAACCGGCGGCGCGCGCTTCTGTTTGGAACCGGTTCAACAGCTCAGGGCGCGAGAGGCCCGTGCCTTCTTCGGACAGACGCAAAGTTTTGACGGCTACGGTGCGCCCAATGACGGGATCCACGGCTTTGTAAACGACACCCATAGCGCCGCGTCCAAGCTCGCCTTGGATTTCGTACCGTCCGGCTTTGGTTAGCGCAACCGTATTCATGTATGAGCTGCCTTTTCAGGGGCTTCCAATGCCGTGAAAATTGTCCCCGAGTGGTGATACCGAGCTTGCTTGCCCGACAGACACCACACGCCCATTCTTGACAGTACCCAGCGAAATTTCAGGGGGTCAATCGGACCGGAGTACCAGTGTTTCGCACTCGCCAAGCCCCGGTATTAAGCGGTTTAAGTGCTGTGAGTTAGGGAGTCTGCCGCCGAAATGCTCATTGCCATTTCCGGTACATTTAGATAACGTACCCGCAACGTAGTTCTCCCCTACGCTGCGCACAATACGAAAATCAGGTTCCGGAGGGCTTGTGCCAAGCGAAAGAAAACGTGTGGCCGTAATTGCCATTCACGGGGTTGGCCACCATGAATCCGGAGCTACGGCGCAAGCCGTGACCGACCTTCTTACCGGCGTGGAGACTGGAGCAATCGCGCACCCGCGCAACCGTTACACCTCTTTTTCTCTTCAACAAGTGCAAATCTCCCTCCCGCCTCCAGAAAATCCCTTTCGAGAAGTTGATCCGGCCCGATGTTCCAGGAGCGAACCACGTATACATCGCGGCGTGGGATCGGTTTTTGACGAACGTCGCGGCGAATTCCAGACCTACTACAAATGGGGCGCATGGTTTAAGAGGGCGGGGGAGTCGGACGAGCACCTAAGGGAACGCGAAGAGAGCGCTCGACAACTGGACATTGCAACAGAATTCATGAATGTTCAATTGCAGGAATTCGAGGGCGACTCGTCCGAGAATAGTTACACAACCTGGCGGCACGACGGATATCGCCTGGGGGCTGACAGAAATCCCGAGAAAGAAGTTCATATTTACGAGATGTATTGGGCGGACCTGGCGCGTCCTACCAATTCGCTGCTGCGATTTCTTTTTTCCTTCTACCAATTGCTGCTGCATTTAATCAGCCTTGGCAGGCTCGCGCTGGATCACGCCTCGTTCGAGAATCTGGGAAAGCTCGACTGGTTCTTATTCCTTCGTTCGTATACGTACGCCACGCGTGTCATTTCTCTTGCGGCTTTGCCCCTGCTGGTTCTGATTTATGGCGTTGCGCTTGCTCCGTTGCCTTTGCTGATTGAAAGCGACCGCGTTCGAGCAATCATCGGTGGTGGAGTCATCGTTTTCGCCGGGCTAACCGCGATTGTCCTCGCCACACTCAAATTCAATCCACTACCAGGAACGAAGAGTTGGTGGATCGGACTTCTACCATCCGCCATTCCAGGCTTTGCCTTGCTTTGGTACCTACTCGGACATCCGAATCTTTCGCCCTTTGTGCTCGTAGTCGAATGGTGGTTGTTTGGAGCTCTGGTTTCGTACTGGATTTTCCTCAAGTACGATCAGGTGCGGAACGGCGCAAAGCAGACGGGCGCCTTCTTCATCGGACTCGTGACACTCGCTTTTTTCTTAATCCTTTACGCGCAGGGATCCCATGATGAAACCGCGCTTAAGACGACTTCCATTCTGTTAATTCAGTATGTTTTTCTTCTTTTGCGCCTTTTGATCATCTTGTTCATTCTTCTGGTTGCGTTCTCATTCTTGATGGAGTGCATTTGCCAGATCCGGCTGGCTCTGCGCAAGGAAAAGAGAGCCGAGTTGGCGCGCGCTCGCGCCGCTGCCCGAACTGCCCGTTTTGCAATGGCGATACCCGCACTTCTGATCTTGCTTCTCGCCGTTTTTACTGGAAGCGCGGCGTACAGATTTGTCGATAGGTATGGCGATCCGTATGAGGAAGCTGTCGTAAAACCGCTCCCTTTGCCGCAATCCCTTCGTTGGATGGCACTCTCGCCAGAAGACAACCGCGCGCTCGTGCATCGCATTCGCGCCTATTCGGGGCAAGAACCTCGGCAAGTCACAAACGCCCAGCAAACTGGCGGTCAGAATGCTCCCCGAGTCCCGGTTCACGCGGGGCGCAGAATTCTCGAGGGCCTTATCATACAGTCCGCACCGCCGGGGATTGTTTTCACAATCTTGCTTGCGTCAGCGGGATTTCTGCTGCTCGGGCTGATCGTCCTTCCGTCCGTGTATTTTGAACTCTTCGCGCCGCGCAGTGCTGCCAATGGCCCTGCCCGCATGCTTGGTCAATGGCTCTCCGCAGGCTTTCGAAGCTTTCGCTGGTCTGTCGCACTGATCTGGGTGGCAATTTTTCTAGTGCCCCTTCTCTCCATGGGCTTAGCTATTTTGAATTACGCCAAAGACTCCTCCATGCATGAAAGCTTTCTACTCTATTTCTATTCGCTTCCCTGGATGGCCGAAGGTGAAGCCCAGTTGCTAACTGCCGGCGGCCTGATCGCCGGCTCCGCCGTGCTTCTCGCGGGCTTGTTGGTGAAATACCTGAGCGCCGTGCTCGACACGATCTTGGACGTGGATACGTATCTCCGCACCACCCCCGTTAATGCAACACCAAGAGCGCTGATCGCCGAACGATACGTTTCCCTGCTTCGTCATATTCACTCCTGCAAGGAACCGGACGGCAGCCGCTCTTACGATCACATTGTCATCGTCGCGCATAGCCTCGGCTCGCTCATCACTGGTGATTTGCTGCGTTATCTGCATTCCGGATGCATGCCGGGAGTAGCTACGTACGCGTTCGTTGGACCCGCGTCCGAAGCTTTGCCGATTTATTTCTTCTCGATGGGCTGTCCGCTTCGCCAACTGCTGAACCGGTTTTTCCCCCACCTTTACAGATGGATCTCGGAGGTTCCAGAGGACACGGGATTCACCGCCAAAGCGACTGCCCCCGGCACGGCGATTCCAGAAGGCGCTCATCCGCAGCCCGCGCAATTGCAAGTGCAGCGGTGGGTTAATTTCTATCGAAGCGGCGATTACGTCGGACGCTCCCTTTGGACACACGACGTCTTTGAGCGCACGAGCGGCGCTCCCAACGAAGGCAACTATCCACACCCGTTAGTCCCATCAATTTTTCACGATGGAGCTTCGACTGGTACCGTGGAACGCGTCGATGCTTGCATAGGATTGGGAGCGCACACCCATTACTGGGACCGCACTGCGCCAGATGTGAGCACGCAGCTCGACATTCTTGTTGCCATGTAGACTTCTGTCTATTCGACCTACGGTCGCGGCATGTTTGATTCCGGTCCCATTGTCCGCTCCGGCATCGGAACGTTCGTTTCGCGGACCGGCCGATCCATTTCTCCCGGACGCGCGGGCGCTTCCAGTCCGTCAGTCAGTAAGTAACCCTGCAGCGCAATTCCATTTGTCCAAAGACTCTCAAGTGCGGCCACATATTCGGCATGCAATTGAAAGAGTTTGCGCTGCGTTTCCAGCACGCGTGGGTAAGATGCCAGCATCTGCCCGTGGCGTTCGTCCATCAGCGCGTACGCCTTTTTTGCGCGGGGCAGAATTTCAATCCGGTATTGCTCCACCATCAAACGTGCGTTCGAATATTGATCGAGTACGCTCGCCGCTCGCTCTCGCAGCGTGAGCGCAACGCGGCGTTTCTCTTCATCGGCGCGTTCGCCTTCCGCTCGCGCTGCGGCGACGTTTCCTTGATTGCGATTGAAAATGGGAATTTCTACCCCGACTTCCGCTGTGCCTTCCCATCCTGTAGCGCGAGGAACGCTGCCGAGCAATTCGTTGTTGTATAGAAGTCCAGCGCGCAAGCGCAGATCGGGAATCGCTTCGCGCTGAGCTCGAATCACCTCCGCCGTATTTCTTGCTGCCGCCGCATCCGCAATGCGAACGGCGGGACTACTCTTGGCAATCGCTTCCAGAACTTCCTGGTCGGAGAGCTCCGGCCAGCCGCGCTCGAGATCTCCAGCCACGGTCATGCGTTCCATCTCCGGCTCTCCCATTGCCGCCGCAAGCGAACGCCACTCCTCGCGCAATGTGTTTTCCTGCATGCGCTGGCCAAGGTTGAGGCGATGCGCTTCAACTTCTGCCTCGAGAATTTCAGTTTCATCCGCCTGACCCGTGTTGCCGAGTCGTTTCGCTATGACTGCATTTTCATTGGCAATGTGTGCTAGCTGTGCGCGTAAGTCAGCAAGCTCCTGAGCCGCAAGTACGCGGTAAAAGGCCATTTTCACAGCTGTTTCCACGCGAATTTTCTGCTCTTCGGCTTCGATTTCCGCCAGTGATGTTTCCTTCGCAAAGACCGCGCGGCTCTTGGAAAGTTTTCCGCCGGTTACGATTCGTTGCTCCACAAAAAATCCCTGCTTGCCGCCGCCAGTTTCGCCACCGCGAATTTCATCCCCGGAGTAACCCAGGACGGGATTCGGGAACAGTCCCGCTTGCTGCTGGCGCGCCTTAGCAACACGAATGCTCGCTCCAGCCTGGCGCAACGTCGGATTTTTCTCGCGGGCGGTTTGTTGCGCTTCTTCCAGAGTAAACAGTTTGCCGCGCGACTCTCTTTGCGCCTGCCCAAAGCGCGGGAATTGCTCAGAGTTCGGCTGCACCGCGCCGTGATGATGCATTTCGGTTTGCTGTTGCGATGGCATTTGCATGGGCGGCATGGACTGTTCCTGTGCGAACGCAAATTTCTGAGACAACAGGGCAAAGACGGCAGCTGAAGACAGAATCCACAATATCCTGGCCGAGCGGCGTAAGTCGTTATTCATGGTGGTGCTCGCTTTCTGCCGCGGTCGGCTTGCCTTTCATTCGCATAATCTCGTCGAACTCTTCGTCTGGAAGCACGCGCACCATTGTCATCATTCCCATCATTCCCGCACTCCAGTTCTTCGGCAGTCCGTGCGTTTCCGGTTTCTGGACCAGTTCGTCGATTCCCATTTCCATGAACGCATCCTGTGGAAAGCCCGGCGTCATCTGCGCGTCTTTGGCAACAGGCGAAGGATGTACATGCGAAAACTTCGCGCTTGCCGCAAGCGATTGCATCTGCTGCATCGCCGACTCTTCCGTGAGGTCAGCCGTGGAAATTTGCCGGTCACGCAGCAAATCCATCATCGAATTCATCATGTGATGTGGTAGGTGGCAGTGAATCATCCAGTCCCCGGGGTACCTTGCGTCGAACTCAACGACCTTAGCTTGCGCAACGCCCACCAGTACCGTGTTCGTTGGATACCAGGTGGATTGCGGTGCCCGGCCACCTTCCGTTCCTGTGATCACAAACTGGTTGCCATGTAGATGAATCGGATGATGATCCATTCCCAGATTTACGAAGCGCAACCTCACGCGGCTGCCCAGTCGGGCGATCAGCGGCGTCGTCAATGGAGCGGAAACGCCGTTAAACGTGAGCCAGTTGAATTCCATGGACGCCGTGTTTGGCAAAGTGTTTGACGGAAGCACAGCCCATTCCTGCAACACAACGCCGTAATCATGATCCACTCGCGGCGAAAACTCTTCCTTCGGATGCGCGATGAAAAGTCCGATGAGCCCCATCATTTCCTGCATTGCGCTGTGCGCGTGATAGAAGAATGTTCCTTCCTGGTGAATCGTAAACTCGTACGTAAATTTCCCCCCGGGCGGGGTGGGTTTCTGGCTGATCCATGGAACACCGTCTTGCTCGATGGGCACTTCGAGTCCGTGCCAATGCATCGAAGTGCTCTCGGGCAATCGGTTTTCAAAAATAATTCGGACGCGATCCCCCTGCTGCACCTGAATCGTCGGTCCCGGGCAGCTTCCGTTGTAGCCCCACACGTCGAGGGTCTTCCACGGCACAATCGTGCGCTTCACCGGTTCGGCGACGAGATGGAACACCTTTACTTCACCGTCTCTTTCAAATGGCAAATCGCCAACGTCCGGCGTGCTCATCGGTACCGGCGGCCCGCTTCGGGTTGCTCCGCGGCGTTTTTCCTTTTGCGCTTCTCCACCAACTGCCAGCGAGGGCGCCTGTGCGCGCAAGCCTTCTGCCCAGCCGAAAAGTCCCGTTCCCATCAGCGCCGCATTTCTAAAGAAACTTCTGCGTGAATTGCTCATGACGCGTTCTCCCGTTTCCGCACTCAGCCATAACTTTGATTCGTGATGTTTGAAAAGGATGTGGTTCCCGCCAAAGCGGAGAAGTAGGGGAAAGTTTTCCAAATTGAATTTGATGCATGGCGCTGAACATCTCAGCCATGCAAAGAGAAAAGATCAGATGCGAAGAACCGTGGTGTTTGAAGTTTCGGAGTGAATCCTTGACGGTGGTCCTGCCGATGCCAAAAACTTGCCTCCATCAATTGTGAAAGGCTTCACAACGCCTGAATCCATGGCAGCGGGAAGATTTTCACCGGAGAAAATTGATCCGGATTTAACAGAAAAGTCGGGCTTGACCGAAATTGCGATGCCTGGCTCGGCGGTTCCGCAAGCGCGGCCATTCGCTTCGGTTGCAAAATAGATTCCATTGCCGTTCGACATGCCGTGGCAAGTTGCTTCTTTCTGCGGACTTCCGCTTCGTTCTGCGCAACTCGAACCAGGGCACAGTCCCATGCACAGCGGGCCAGCCGCTAGCGCAAGCATTAGTAAACAGGCAATCGTCGCGCTGCCCAGGTAAAATTTTTTTTCGGGACCAAGCATTCTCAACGTCCAAATCCAATTCTGGTGGGGCTGGGCGGAGTCGAACCGCCGACACGCAGTTTAGGAAACTGCTGCTCTATCCATCTGAGCTACAGCCCCACTCCCCTCAGTCTACCATCACGTTCCACTCTCCCCACCGTGTGGTATTATCCCCTTCGCCGCTCTAACCCCTTGCCATCTCGGAACTTTCCGGAGGTCTCTATGGGTCGCGCACTCAAAATCGTCGGCATCGTCGTCGGCGTTGTCATTGTCTTGCTTCTCGTCGCTCCCTTTTTGATTCCAGTAAACAGTTTCCGCCCGACCATCGAGCAAACTGCCTCCGACGCCCTCGGCCGCAAAGTCCAATTGGGGGACCTCAGCCTTTCTCTCATTTCCGGGTCGCTCACGGCAAAAAATCTTTCCATTGGCGACGATCCCAAATTCAGTTCTTCACCGTTTCTCGCGGCAAAATCTCTCAGCGTCGGCGTCGAAATGATGCCTCTGATCTTTTCGAAGACTCTGAACGTTACTGGCATCACCATTGACGAACCCGAAGTCACTCTTCTTCGTAACCCGGCAGGCCAGTGGAACTATTCTTCGCTAGGCGGTTCGTCGAAACCATCCGCAAAGTCGCCCGGCAAATCCGGCAGCACCGCTCCTCCGGACATCTCTGTGAAAAGACTTGAGCTGAAAAACGGCAAGATCATAATCGGTACAACCAATTCGCAAAAACGCAACACCTATGATCACGTCAATGTAACTGCCAGCGACGTTTCGATGAATTCCCAATTTCCTCTAACCATTTCTGCGGACTTGCCCGGCGGCGGCGAATTCAAGCTGGACGGAAATGCAGGCCCAGTCGACAAATCGGACACCGCTCTTACTCCACTCGACGCAAAGATTCACGTTGGCTCGCTCGATCTCGGCCGCACCGGTTTTCTCGATCCTTCTCTCGGCCTTGGCGGTCTTGTGGACATGGATAGCACCATCGCCTCGAAAGGCGGCGAAGCTGAAACAAAAGGCACTCTTAAACTTTCAAAAGCATTGTTCGTTCAAGGTGGTTCACCCGCCAGCGTTCCCGCGGTCATTGATTACGGCACGAAATACGACCTCCGGAAAAACTACGGCGTGATTACTCCTTCCACGCTGAAAATCGGCTCGGCCGTAGCGCACATCAATGGCACATACGAATCGCAAGGCGAAGAAACTGTCGTCAAAGTGAAACTCGCCGGCGACTCCATGCCTGCAAGAGATCTTGAAGCGTTTCTGCCAGCTATCGGTGTGAACTTGCCGAAAGGTGCGTCCTTGAATGCAGGAACGCTCAACACCAACCTTGACATCAAAGGTCCCACTAACAAACTCATTACCGACGGCAACATAGGCCTTTTTGCCGCCAAGTTGGAAGGATTCGATCTCGGTTCAAAAATGTCGGCCATCTCCGCGCTGACCGGCCTCAAAACCGGAAAGGATCTGGAAATCGAGAAACTCACCACAAACGTTCATATGGCGCCCACTGGTCTCCGCGCTGAGGACTTCAACGCAATCTTACCCGCTCTCGGCACGTTAATAGGCGGCGGCACCCTCGACTCAAAAAATAATCTCGATTTCAAAATGGCGGCCACCCTCACCGGCGGCGCAATTGGCGCCATCGGAAGCGCTGGCAACGGCGTCGGATCCCTGTTGGGTGCGGCCACCGGCGGAGGGAAGAGCGGCAATTGCAAAAATGGCACGACCATTCCATTCATGATTCAAGGCACCGCCTCCGATCCAAAGTTTGTGCCAGACGTGGGCGGCGTCGCAGCGGGCTTGTTGAAATCGCAATTGGGATGCACTGGCGGCGCGCTGCTGGGTGCCGGCCAAAAAGGGGCCACGGCTCCTGTGAACGCCGTCGATGCCATCACCGGCCTCTTCGGCAAGAAGAAAAAACCATAGTTTTCATCCCACTCTTGGTCTTTTTGGTGACAGCCGCAACGATTTTGTGTCGTCAGTCTCGGACTGCTTGCTTGACTCTTCTCCAGGTTCCCAGTAGCCTCATGCGTTCACATTCTCGGTCTCATGGGTAACTTTCCTTCCAGCCTTCATCTGAGGTGCTCCGAATGAAATCCAAATTTTCTCGCTGGTGCGCGTGTTCGCTCGCGTTGATGCTGTTCTCTCTCTCTCATACGGTTGTTCCCCCGCGAGCCGCTGCACAGGGAGGCGAACCGCAATATTTCGCCATTCGCGGCGCAAGAGTGGTCCCGGTCTCGGGCCCTGTGATGGAAGGCGCAACCGTCGTCGTTGCGCGTGGCGTCGTTCTAGCTGTCGGCGGCAAGGATGTCCCAATTCCCGCGGACGCACTCGTGATTGAAGGTAAGGGTCTGACGGTCTATCCCGGCCTCTTCGACGCGTTCACTGATGTTGGCATCGCTCTTGCTGCTCCGGTTCCAGCTGAAGGCTCGGGCCCACGTGGAGGTGGTGGCAGTGGTCAGCCGCCAGCTCGTGGTCCCGAAGATCGTCCCGGCGCCACTCCCTGGCGAACAGCCTCCGATGAAGCTTCTCTCGGCGATAAGCGAATCGAAACTTGGCGTAGTGCGGGTTTCACAACTGTTGTTTCCGCACCGAAAGGCGGATTCTTCCCTGGCCAAGCGGCCGTTCTCGACCTCGCGGGAGAACGCAACGGCGACCTTGTCGTAAAAGCGCCCGTCGCCATTCCACTCTCTTTGAATCCCACAGGCGGCTTCGGCAGTGGATTCCCCGATTCGAAAATGGGCGTTCTCGCCTACGTCCATCAGGTTTGGCTTGATGTCGACTGGAGCACAAAAGCGGAAGCAACTTACGAAAAAAACCCGCGCGGCATCGCGCGCCCGCTCTTCGACCGCGTCAACTCCGCGCTCGCCGATGCTCTGGAGGATCACGCCATCGTCTTGATTCCAGCGAACACTTCTCTCGAGCTCCGCCGGGCTCTCGTCTTGATGGATCGATGGAAAGTCACCGGCGCCATCGTGGGTGGGCAAATGGCTTACGAACTTCCTGACGAACTCGCCGCAAAGAAGTTTCCTGTGATTGTCAGTCTAAAGTGGCCCGAGCCGGAAAAGGACGCCGATCCTGACGTCGTTCCAAGCTTACGCACACTTCATTTTCGTGATCGCGCGCCATCGTCTCCTGCGGCTCTTGCAAAAGCCGGCGTCAAATTTGCTTTTTCCTCCGACGGCATCACCGGGCCTGCTGAAATCCTAAAAGCCGTCAAGAAATCTGTAGACGCCGGACTCGCTCCCGATGCAGCGATTCGCGCTCTCACACTCTCGCCTGCAGAAATTTTCGGCGTCGCCGACCGCACCGGCTCCATCGAAAAAGGAAAAATCGCAAACCTCCTTGTGACCGATGGCGACCTCTTCGCCGAGAAAACAAAGATCAAAATGATTTTTGTGGATGGCAAGCGTTTCGAAATTCGCGAACCTGACCGCCCCAAAGATCCGCCCAAGGGCGACATGACCGGCCAGTGGAAACTGAAATACACCACACCCGAAGGCGACGAGGAAAGTACCGTGGACCTGACGATGTCCACGGATGGAACTCTTTCCGGAACCGTAACCAGCAGACGCGGCACAGCCACCATCATCAGCGGCTACGCCAGCGCCGATAAATTCAGCTTCACCATCAATATCGTCCTCGAAGGCAGCGCCACAGACGTGACCTTCTCCGGCACGTTCGAGAAAGGCTCCATGAAAGGTTCCATCTTGGTCATGTCCTATTCCATCGATTTCACAGGCACGCGCCCGGGCGCCGCGTCTGTCTCCTTGGGAGGTGCCCAGTGAAAATCCACTCCACACTTCTTATCTCGCTCGTAGTTGCAACTCTTCTCGGCGCCGCCTGCATTACCGCCTCTGCGGCAACTTCACCCGACGCTCCGCCAGTCATTCTCATTCAGAACGCAACCGTCCTCACTGTCACGAAGGGGACTATCGAACACGGTTCCGTTCTCATCAAGGACGGCAAAATTGCCGAAGTCGGCGCAAACGTAAAAGCCCCGTCCGGTGCGCAAGTGATTGACGGCACGGGAATGTTCGTTACACCCGGCATCATCGACTGCCACTCGCACATCGCCGTGGACGGCAGCGTCAATGAAGGCAGCATCTCCGTTTCGTCGATCGCAAACATCGCCGAGGTCCTCGATTCCGACGACATCTCGATCTATCGTGACCTCGCCGGCGGTGTCACAACTGCAAACATTCTCCACGGAAGCGCCAATTCCATCGGCGGCCAGACTATCGTCATCAAATTGCGCTGGGGCCAGCCCGCCGCAAAGCTTCCGTTCGAGGGCGCCCTTCCCGGCATTAAATTCGCCCTGGGCGAAAATCCCAAGCGTTCGAATTTTTCTGTCCGTGGCGCCGAACGGCGCTATCCCGCTTCGCGCATGGGCGTGGAAGAAACCATTCGCGCCGCTTTCACCGAAGCCCGCGACTACAAGAACGCCTGGGAAGCCTACAACAAGAAAGTCGCCACTGGAGAAAAGAATCTCATTCCTCCGCGCCGCGATTTGCGCCTTGATCCCCTTGTCGAAGTCCTCGAAGGAAAGCGCTATGTCCACTCGCACTGCTACCGAGAAGACGAAATCCTGATGCTCCTTCGCGTCGCCAAGGAATTTGGCTTCAAGGTCCGAACACTCCAGCACGTTCTTGAAGGCTACAAAGTCGCCGACGAAATTGCCGCCGCCGGCACTGGCGCCTCCACCTTCTCCGATTGGTGGGCCTACAAAGTCGAAGCCTACGACGCCATCCCTTACAACGCGGCGCTTATGACAAAGCGCGGCGTCCTCGTCTCCATCAACTCCGATGATGCCGAGGAAGCAACTCACCTCAATCAAGAAGCCGCAAAGTCCATGAAGTTCGGCGGCCTCTCCCATGACGAAGCGCTCAAGCTGGTCACCATCAATCCCGCGATTCAACTCGGGATTGATAGACACGTGGGATCTATCGAAGTAGGCAAGGACGCCGACCTTGTCATCTATAATCACGATCCGCTCAGCGCCTACGCCGTCGTCCAGAAAACGTTGATTGACGGCCGCGTCTATTTCGATCGTCAGAAGGACATCGCCGGACGCCCCGCTCTCGAAAAAGAGAAGAAAGCGCTCCTCGAGAAGGAAAAAGCGGCCGCGAAAAAACCGGAAGAAAAGAAGGCTGAAAAGCCGGACGAGGCCAAGAAACCCGAAGAAAAGAAGCCAGAGGACAAGAAGAAGCCTGAGGACATGCCTAAAATGCCGCAGGTTGACGTCAACGGAGGTGCCCGATGAATTTCTCAGCTACAAAAATCGTGCGCCCTCTTTACCTCATTTGCTTCCTTAGTCTCATTTACCTCACGCCTCTCGCGGCCGCGCAATCTCCAGCTCCTGCTGTCTACGCCGTCACTCACGCCAAACTCGTCACCCTCGCGGGTCCTCCCATTGATGACGGCACCGTCGTCATCAAGGACGGCAAAATCGCAGCCATTGGCGCGGCAGTAGAAGTTCCAGCCGGTGCGCAAGTTATCGACGCTAAAGGTTTGCAGGTCTCTCCCGGACTTTTCGATCCCGTCACGCAGATGGGCCTCAGCGAAATCGGCGCCGTTGGTTCGACCGTGGACACCACGGAAACCGGTCCTTTCAATCCCGACGTCGTCGCGGCCACCGCTGTTTTTCCTTCGAGCGAACATATTCCTGTCACTCGCGCTTCCGGGGTCACTGAAGTTTTGAGCGTCCCCGGCAGTGGCGGCTTCGATTCCGGCGGCAACCGCGGGTTGCTCGCTGGCCAGGCCTCCGCGATTCACCTCGCCGGCTGGACCATGGACGAAATGCAAATCAAACGCAGCGCCGCCATGGTCATCAATTGGCCTACGATTTCGACAACCACATTTGACTTCGCCACCTTCTCAAGGAAACAAAAACCCTACGCCGAAGCTAAGCAGGAATACGAAAAGCAGGTCAATCAACTCACGGATGTCCTCGAAAGCGCACGCCACTATGCTCAGGCCATGGGCCACGGCGGACCGTCCGATTTCGAACGCGACGTCAAGCTCGAAGCACTCGTTCCCGTCCTTCGCGGCCAGCTTCCCGTTCTTGTTTTCGCTGACCGTGCGCGCGACATCCGCAACGCCGTCGAATTCTGCGAAAAACAAAAGCTGCGTATGATTCTCGCTGGCGGTGAAGAAGCATATAAAGTCAAAGACCTGCTTCGTTCGAAAGACGTTCCCGTCATCCTTCGTCCCGTTCTTACCGATCCAGACGAAGAAGACGACGCTTACGACCGCCTGCTCTCTGAGCCCGCGGAACTTTCCGCCGCTGGAGTGAAATTCGCCCTTGCCAGTTTTGATAACTCCTTCGCGCGCCGTCTCGGCCAGAACGCGGCCAACGCCATCGCCCACGGCCTTTCTCCCGAAGAGGGACTCAAGTCCGTTACGCTCTATCCGGCGCAAATCCTTGGCATTTCCGATCAGCTGGGAACCTTACAAGTCGGAAAAGTTGCCAACATCATAGTCACCAATGGAGATCCGCTCGAATTGACCACTGAAGTCAAGTATCTCTTCATCCGCGGCCAGCTTACTTCTACGGATAATCGTCACAAGCACCTCTACGAGAAGTATTTGAACCGGCCCAAACCCTCTCCTGGCCAAAAACCAACCTGAAAACAGCCAATAGCTTGAAACTTTTCATCAAGACCTGCGTTTCTAAGAGGGACGCCTATGTTCCCTCTAACTCGAAATCTCTTGCTTGCCGCGTTTGCACTCGGGTTGGTGTCCACATCCGCGGCTGCCCAAGACGTTGACAAGATTCTGGACGCATCAATCAAAGCATCAGGCGGCGCCGCCAAACTGCGAAAGATCCGTACCTTCTCCATGGAAGGCACGCTGACCCGCGCAAGCGACTCCAAATCAGGCGCATACACCCTTAGCTTGAAATCTCCCAACCGCTATTACGCGGAATTCAATTTTGCTGGCACGCCAGAGATTTTCGCTTACAACGGCAAGTCCGCCTGGCATGAAGACGCAAAGGGCGAAATCGGCACTCTCCTCGGTCCCGAAGCGATACAGATGGAAGCGCTCGCTCTCCTGTCCAATTCACACTTTCTCGATCGCAAGAAAAACAAACTCGCCGCCATTTCCACTGGCAATTCGCAGCTAAACGGCAGGGAAGTTTCAGGCGTCGAAATCACTTCGCAAACAAGGGCAAAACGAATTCTGTTTTTCGACATGCAGACTCATCTGCTCACGAAAGAAGTCGGCGACCTCGCAAGTGAATCTCAAGAAACGATCTACGGCGACTATCGCTCCGAAAATGGCATTCAGGTTGCCCACAAGCTGAAAATCCGCCGCGGCTCCGAAACTTACGATGTCGAAGTCACACGAGTCTCCGTGAACCAAACCGTTGGTGAACGAACTTTCGATTTTCCCAAGAAATCGCAAGTGCAATTGCCGGACTTGAAAAGGCTCTTTTTGGAAATTGACGCCAACCAGAAAGAACTCGACAAGATCCGCGAGAAATATTCCGGTCATCGCTTCGAAGAAGAAACCGAAATGGATAAGAACGGCCGCGTCACCAAGCGCGAAGTCAGCGATTATACGTTTTTCTATCTGAATGGGCAGGAAGTCTCGACCCTCGTTGCCAAAAACGGCAAGCAGTTGACCCAGCAGGAACAGGACAAGGAAAATGAGCGCACTCGCAAGCGCATCGAGGATGTACAAAAGGAACAGGCCAAGAAAGAAGCAAAAGAGGAAAAGAGAAAGGAACAAGGCGCAAAAGACAAGGATGACGAGCCGGGCATCGAAATCTTCCTCCACGTCTGCCAGTTCGTGAATCCACGGCGCGAACGCTTTCGCGGTCAGGACGTCCTCGTCTTCGATTTCGAGCCGAATCCCGAATACAAAGCAAAATCTCTCGTCGAAACCATTGTCCAGAAACTTGCCGGCGTGGTTTGGGTGGACGAAAAAGCCCATCAAGTTGCGCGCATCGAGGGTTATTTCATTGGCGATGCAAAGATTGCCGGCGGCCTGCTCGCCAATCTTCAAAAAGGCTCCAGCTTTATCGCCGAGCAGGCGTTCCTCAACAACGAAGTCTGGTTGCCGACGTACGAAGAAGCGCACATCGGCGCGCGTTTTTTGCTGGTGAAGGGAATTAAGGTGAACGAAGTGACGCGCTATTCCGACTACAAGCGCTTTAACGTGGAAACGCTCAACACCATTTCAAAGCCCAAAGATTCCGACTCTGCAGATAAACCTCAGTAACTTCAGCTCGCCGCTTTCATGCACGCATGCCACTCTTCATCTTCCGCATGAATATCGCAAAACCACAAATCGCATCGCACGCAATGCACGGTCGCCGGAAGATTGCACGGCCCTTCCTTTACCGAAGTGCCCTGACACGCGCGTTCCGACCGCTCCTCATTTTCGGACTGTCCTAGCATCCCACACACCTCGCGTGCACCGATTGTACCTTTAGTTTCAGGTTTTCCTTAGCATACATCGCATCAAAAATTCGAACTGCCAAATCCTCTCCACTAACGCGCAGGCGCCACGGCGTCTAGCACCTCGCGCACCTTTTGCGCCAGCGCTCGCGGCGTAAAAGGCTTTTGCAGAAACGCCAGTCCTTCTTCCAGCACCCCGCCTTGTGCAATCACGTTGTCCGTGTAGCCGGACATGTACAGCACCCGCAGTTTCGAATTCAATGTCATCAGCTTGCGCACCAATTCGCGCCCGCTTAGTGTCGGCATGATCACGTCCGTCAGCACTACGTCAATCTCTTTGCCTCGTGCCGCAGCGATCTCTTCGGCCCGTTTCGGCCCGTTCGCGCTGATCACCTTGTATCCCTGTGAGCTCAAAATCACTTCCGCGAGTTCCCGCACCGCATCATCGTCTTCCACAAGCAAGACCGTTTCCGACCCGCGTTTTGCGCTCGGTTTCTGGCTCACGCGCGTATCATCCTCAGCCCGCGCATCCACCCGGGGAAAGTAAACTTTAAACGTCGCTCCCTTGTCCGGCTCGCTGTAAACCCAGATGTATCCGCCGCTCTGCTTCACGATTCCGTACACCGTGGCGAGTCCAAGTCCAGTCCCTTTTGATCCGCCCTTCGTTGTAAAGAACGGCTCGAAAATGTGCGCCGCCGTCTCCGAGCTCATTCCCGTTCCCGTGTCAGAAACAGCTAGCATCACGTAACTTCCCGGCTTCACCGTGACGTGTTCGCTCGCATATGTCTTGTCCAAATCCACGTTTGAAGTCTCGACGATAATCTTTCCCCCATTCGGCATCGCATCACGCGCGTTCACCACCAGATTCATCAGCACCTGTTCGACCTGCGCGGGGTCCGCCTTAATCGTCCCCAGGCCGGCGGACACCATTGTCTTCATTTCAATGTCTTCGCCGATCAGCCGCCGCAATAGCTTTTCCAGGCCCAGGACTATTCCGTTCAAATCCAGATTCTTCGGCTGCAGCACCTGCTTCCGGCTGAACGCCAGCAATTGCCTCACTAGTCCAGCCGCGCGTTCCGATGCGTCCTCGATGTGCTCGATGTCTCCCCGCACGGGCGCCGGAATATCTTTTCTTTGCACCGCAAGCTCGGTATATCCCTTGATGATCGTCAGTAAATTGTTGAAGTCGTGGGCAATTCCGCCCGCGAGCCGGCCTACCGCTTCCATGCGCCGCGATTGCTGCAGTTGTCCCTCAAACTGTTTGCGTTCCGTAATGTCAACGATAATTCCTTCCATCAACGGCGCGCCGTCGCTTCCCTGGACCACAACCGCGCTGTCGCTTACCCAAATCACCCGGCCGTCCTTGCGCGTCAAACGATACTCCGCTTGAAACGCGTGCCCTGTAACGCACGCGTCCTCCGCCTCTTGAACCGTCGTCAAATCGTCCGGATGTACAAACTTCACCCAGTTCTTTGATCCGATGAGCCACTCTTCCTGCGTGTACCCCAGAATGCTCTCGATCTGCGGGCTTACGTAGCGCCACCGTCCTTCAATCCCAAGCTCCGCGATGTAACTGATCGCCGCCACCTTCTCGACGATCATTTGGTATTTCGATTCCGCTTCAGCTTGCGCTTTCTCCGCCCGCATGCGTTCCGTCAAGTCGCGGCTTACGCAAACTACTCCGCCGTCGGACAGCGCCGTGATTGCCATTTCCACCGGCAGCACTCGTCCGCCTTCTCCGTGCACCGTCAGTTCACCAAACCATTTCCCTCGCCGCTGCAACCCGTCCCGGATGTCCCGCTCCACACGCGCCGCATCATCCGCGTTGACCACATCTCTCCACGGCCTTCCCAGCATTTCGCCGGCACTTCTTTCACTGCACATCCGTGCGTATTCCGAATTCACATAAACATAATTTCCGTTCGCGTCGATAATCGCCATTCCATCTACAGACGAATTCATCGCCTGCATCTGCCGTTGCACCAGCTCCGCGTTCTTCGCTTGCCGGTGTTGATTGAGCGCCATTCTTGCCGCATAGCACCCGATCGAGAGCCCAAGCAGTACGAACCGTAGCGGCCTCCAGTCCGAACCAAGTTCCGACGAGAGAAACACAACGATCAGCGGCCCCATCGCAAACATCGCGTTCCGGAACAACATTCCGCCGGTGGATTTGGAACCAATCGCCTGCGCTGTCCCTTGTTCGTTCGCAGGTTTCCACGTCGCTGCCAAAAATGCTCCACCCAGGAGCAGCAGCGTCCACGCCAAATCCATAAACGATCCCGAAGGCGTTTCGTGCAGATATTGCGCATACAACGTTGCCTGGCCGGCCGAGCAATACACCGCCATGAAAATTGCAAATCGGCGGTAAAGCGTGCGCGTCTCCGGCGACCCTGCAATTGCCGCGCGAACGATACTCAATGCGATCAAGCCGCCGTTTTCGAACAGCATCACGATCTGTTCGCGCAACAAGGCCGCTGGGTGGTCGAGCGAAAGCGAAGGCACGTAGTACAAGCCGAGGTAGATCAAGAGATAGATGACGACGATTTGCAGGAAATCCAGCAGCGTTGCCAGGTCCAGCCGCGTCGAGTCTCTTTCGTCATCCAGGAAGAGTGCCATCGCAAAGAACGCGCCCTGAATGTCGAACAAAAATCTCACTGCGGAAAGTGCCGGGGGTTCTACGCCGAGCACCACCTCGTAGAACATCCACCCCATGTTGGCGATTCCCCAGGTCGCCCAACCGAAGCCAACGAGGAGCCAGAACGACCGGCTTAGCCCGCTCCCGCGCCGCGCCGCTCGAAACGACCATGCCGCCGCCATACCGCTCGCCGTGATTTCCAGGGCATTGCCGAAGAAGGACCCAATGCGTGTCGACCCAAGCGTCAGCACCACGAGAACGTGGAGCACGACAAACACAAGGGCCAACATCACGACTTTGCGAGCCAAGGCTGGGGTCTCCGCATCATTGGCAAGTACTAGAACCAGACGTTGCCAAAGCTCAGAATATCAAGGGATAGACAACCCCCGGGGAGCTTGTTCCTAAGGGGAAATAGCGCTGGCTAAACAAGCCCGTGCCAGCCATTGTAGAACGCCTCACCAGCGTCCCACCGAGTGGGCCTTGAAGAGCCTTACTTGGATTCGAACGGATACCGGTCCTGCGCCTGCACGGCCGCGGCAACGTTTCGCCGCAGCGCGATCGTATCCAGTGTCGCGCGTTTGCCGAACCGCTTTAGCACGGCCATCTGCGTCGTCAGCGTGTCGCCTTCATTCACCGCTGCGATCGCGCGCTTGGCTTCGTGTTCCACCCGCTCGATCGCATCCGAGATAAACACCCGCGCCGCATCCTGCATCAGTGACGTCGCCGCCTCGCCACGCGCCGCCGCCGACTTCTGCGCGCGCAACAGGCAGGACTCCATCGCATAAATCTCCATCACCATATTCGAAAGCGCACCGATCAATTCCTGTTCATCCGCCAATTTTTCGCGGAATTTCTGTACCGCTCCTCCCGCCGCCTGCAAAAACATCTTCTTCGCATTCGCCACGACCCGCGTGTCTTCGGCCAGCAGGCCCTCCGGCGTCTCCTCAAACGAAGGCCCTGCCAAAATCTCGTCCGCCAGCTTCATCGCCGCCGGAATCAACGCCAGCTGCCCGCTCATCGCGCGCTTCATCAGCATCTGGATGATCAGCATGCGGTTGATTTCGTTCGTGCCTTCAAAAATCCGGTTGATACGCGAATCGCGGTAGGCGCGGCACACCGGATACTCTTCATGAAATCCGTATCCGCCGAAAATCTGCACCGCCTCATCCACCACGTAGTCCAGCATTTCGCTGCCGTACACCTTCGCAATCGAACTTTCGATCGCGTACTCCTCCAGCACTTTCATCGAGTGCGCGACTTTATCTCCAGTCGCCGCGGACATAGCCGCCTCAATATTCCCCGCGCTACGGTACACCATGGATTCCACTGCGAAAATCTGAATCGCCATCTCGGCGAGTTTTTCCTTCATCATCCCGAAGTCGCCAATCTGTTTTCCAAACGCCTTGCGCTCTTTCGCATATTTCGACGATGTCGCCAGCACCTGTTTTGATCCGCCGACGCAGCTCGCGCCCAACGTGAAACGTCCCGCATTCAAAATGTTGAACGCCACAATGTGCCCGCGCCCAATTTCGTGCAGCAGATTTTCTTTCGGCACTCTGCAATTTTCGAGGAACACCGGCGTCGTCGAACTTCCGTGAATCCCCATCTTGTGTTCTTCATTTCCCGGTTTGCATCCCGGAAAATTCCGCTCGACGATGAACGCCGTAAATTTCTCGCCGTCAATCTTCGCAAACACGATATACAAATCCGCGAAGCCCCCGTTTGTAATCCACATCTTCTGCCCGTTCAGAACGTAGTGCGTTCCCTCGGCATTCAATTCCGCGCGTGTCAGCGAATTTTGCGCATCCGAACCTGCTTGTGGCTCGCTCAAGCAGTACGCGCCGATCAATTCGCCCGTCGCCAGCTTCGGCAAATACTTTTTCTTCTGCTCTTCCGTTCCAAAATAGACAATGGGCAGAGTCCCAATGCCCGCGTGCGCCCCGTGGGTAACAGCAAACCCGCCGTAAATCGAAAGTTTCTCCGTCAGCACCGTCGTCGAAATCTTGTCAAGCCCCGCCCCGCCGTACTGCTCCGGCACGCCTCCCCCCATCAATCCGACTTCGCCACCCTTGCGAACCAGTTCCGCCATCAATCCGGCTTTCTTGTTCTCCAAATCCTTTACCACCGGCAGCACTTCCTTCATCACAAACTCTTCGGCCGTCTGCCCGATCAGTTTTTGATCGTCCGTCAAATCTGCCGGCGTAAACACATCCTGCGGTGCCGGCGACTCCAGCAAAAAACTCCCGCCCTTCGCTGCGGTTCTGTTGATGACGCTCGTGGCCATTCTTGCCTCCGGAGACTGATGCAATCTGAAAAGGGAACTCGCCCGCCTACCCAGCAGGTGAAACCTGCAACTGAACTTAACGCTGTTACGTTTGCATTCTACTCCCGCGCAAAGCCCGCGCCAATAGCACCAAAGTTTCGAATGTTTGGAGTTTATTGACAGCTCTTCTCCCCGCGGCTACTCTCTTCCGCTAATTGCTACCGATTCCCTGACGCAGTTTTCGCGAGGTGCACGTGCGCGCTCTTTTGCCCGCCATTTTTTTGTCCGTTTTCTTCTGCTCTCAAGCTTTTCCGTCCTTTTCTCAAACAGTTTCTCCGGCGCAAACCCCTGCTGCAAAACCCGACACCGCCTCCGGAAAAATCATGTTCGAGCGCCATTGCTCCCTTTGCCACGGGATGGATGGTAGCGGTGGCCGCGGGCCTTCTCTTCTTCGCCCCAAGCTCCTTCACGCGCCCGACGATGCCGCGCTGAACGGTCTCATTGAAAACGGCATCCCGCCTGAAATGCCTCCCGCATGGTTCCTCACTAAAGAGGAAATCTCATCTCTTGCCGCCTACGTGCGCAGTCTCGGAACCACCACCACAGAAAAACTTCCCGGCGATGCCGAGCGCGGAAAAGCGGTTTACGCGCGCAATGGCTGCTCCGCTTGTCACAAAATTAGCGGGCAAGGCTCGAGCTACGGTCCCGATCTCTCCGATGTCGGCGCCCGCCGTGGTCTTACCCATCTTCGGGAAACTCTGCGCAACGCCGCCAAAACTCTTCCCGAAGATTTCCTCCTCGTGGAAGTTTCCCCTGTTTTCGGCCAGACATTTCGCGGCATTCGCCTCAACGAGGATACGTTTTCAATTCAACTCAAGGACCAGCAAGGCCGCTTCTACAGCTTTCGCAAGAGCGAGCTTCGCGATCTGAAGAAACTTCGCGGTGAAACTCCCATGCCTTCTTATGCCTCCGCACTCTCCGAAGCGGAGCTCGACGATTTGATCTCCTTTCTCTCATCCCAACGAGGCAAACAATGAAGCTTCTCGCGCTTTTTCTCTTTTGCTGTTCTTCCACTTTTGCGCAAGTTCCGTTCGAACGTATCGTCAATGCCGATAAAGAACCCGGAAACTGGCTTACCTACTCTCGCGACCTCCAAGGGCGCCGTTTTTCTCCGCTCGCCGAAATCAACACACAAAATGTTTCCCGCCTCAAAGTGAAGTGGGCATTCCAATTCTCCGAACCCACCAATGAAGTCTCCCCCATCGTCATCGACGGCATTGTCTACGTCACTGGCCCCAACTCCGCTGCCGCCCTCGATGGCCGCACAGGGCGCTCGCTCTGGACGTGGTCGCGTACCCTTCCGCCTGACTATCGCTCCATCGGCTTCGGCCACACCAACCGCGGCCCCGCCGTGCTGGACGACAAACTCTTTGTCGCAACTTTGGATGGTTATCTTGTCGCACTTGACTTGAAAAACGGTGCCGAACACTGGTCTTCCAAAGTGCTCGACTACAAACTCGGCTACAGCATGACCATGGCGCCTCTCGCTATTGACGGCAAAATTGTCGTCGGCGTCAGCGGCGGCGAAGCGGGTATCCGCGGATTCGTTGACGCCTACGATGCGAAAACTGGCTCGCACTCCTGGCGCTTCTACACCATTCCCGCACCCGGCGAACCCGGCAACGAGACTTGGTCCGGCGATGCGTGGAAAACCGGCGGCGGCGCAACCTGGGTCACCGGCTCCTACGATCCGGAACTAAAACTTGTTTATTGGGGCGTCGGAAATCCTGGTCCGGACTGGAATGGCGACGATCGCCAGGGCGACAACCTTTATTCCTGTTCACTGGTCGCTCTCGATGCGGCCACCGGCAAGTTGCGCTGGTATTTCCAATTTTCCCCGCACGACACGCACGATTGGGACGCCACTCACGTTCCCATGCTTTTCGACGCGAAAGTTGCGGGGAAAAATCGCAAGCTCGTCGCCGTCGCCAATCGAAATGCCTTCTACTACGTTCTCGATCGCGTCACAGGCGAATTCATCGCCGGCAAGCCTTACGCCAAGCAAACATGGGCCAGCGGTCTCGATTCGAAAGGCCGTCCAGTCCCAATTGCCGGCGCTGACCCAACAAAAGAAGGGAATCTCGTCTGGCCCAATGCGAACGGCGCTACCGTGTGGTTTAGCCCTTCTTACGATTCACAAACCGGCCTCGTTTACGTTGCCACACGCGAAATCGGCGCGCGCTATTTCAAGCGCGACACTCCTTACAAACCCGGTGTCGGCTTCCTCGGCGGAGGAGAAGACGAATTGCCTCCCGACGATTCCTGGGGCGCCATTAAAGCGCTTCAAGCCGAAACCGGCGACCTGCGCTGGGAGTTCAAGCTGCACTCGCCGCCCTGGGCCGGAGTTCTCTCCACTGCTGGTGGTCTCGTTTTCTCCGGCTCCGACGAAGGTGTCTTCTACGCGCTTGACGCTCGCACCGGAAAGCCTCAATGGGATTTCCAAACCGGCGGCGGCATCATCGCCAATCCCATTTCCGCATCCATCGACGGCCACCAAGTCATTGTCATAGCCGCCGACCGCGTCCTCTATGCCTTTGAGCTCCATTAGGCTGGGTACTCTCTGGTAGAATTCCTTCCGGACGGAACTCCAGACGGAACCAATGAAGCGCCACGTCCTCCTCTACGGCCTCATCGCCGGACTCCTCATTGCCGCTCTCAAATGGATGGAATACCGCTTCCTCGTCATCGAGCATTCCTTCGAAATCTACGGCGGCCTCATCGCTGCCACGTTCGCCGTTCTGGGCATTTGGCTCGGCCTGAAGCTGACGAACAAACAAGAGCGCGTCGTCATAAAAGAAGTCCCCGTCCCAAGCGGGGCCCCCTTTTTCCATGACGATCAAAAGTGCGAAGCCCTCGGTATCACCCCCCGCGAACTGGAGATCCTCGAACTCATCGCCCAAGGCCTAAGCAACCGTGAAATCGCCGAAAAACTATTCGTCAGCGAAAACACGGTCAAGACTCATTCCAGCCGCGTTTTCGATAAACTCGGCGCCAAGCGCCGCACCCAGGCCGTTCAACTGGGCAAAGAGCTCCGCCTGATCCCATGAACCGGTCACCAAAACGCATGATTTTTTGCCCCGCATCCCAAAATCATCCAAAAGAATGACGACAAACTCCCGCCTGTCGCGCTAAAGTGCCCCCGCAATCGCAACTTATTTTCCAGGAGAAACCCTTGAAAAAGACCATTTTCACTTTCGGCCTAATCTCCGGCGCCCTCATTTCCCTGATGATGGCACTCACCGTTCCCTTCCAGGACAAAATCGGCCACAGCTATGTTATCGGCTATGCGACCATCGTCCTGTCTCTGTTGCTGAGCTTCTTCGGTATCCGCTCCTACCGCGACAACGTCGGCAATGGCCATATCACCTTCGGCACGGCCTTCGCCGTTGGAATTTCAATTACAGTCATTTCGTGCCTTTGCTATGTCTTGACTTGGGAAATCATCTACTACAATTTCATGCCCGACTTCATGGACAAATACGCCGCTCACATCATCGAGAAAATGAAAGCTGCGGGCGAAACTGCCGCTGCCATCCAGCAAAAGACGGACGAGCTCAACAAACTCAAGATCATGTACAAGAATCCGCTGATTAACATGGCAATGACCTTCATTGAGCCGTTCCCCGTCGGCCTGGTCATCACCTTGATCTCCGCGGCGGTCCTCAAGAAGAAAACGCCATCGCAACCAGCCGCGGCGTAGCCTTAAATCAAACGAAAGAGCTAGAAATCTAAATTACAAGAAGGAAAACAACCATGAGCGAGAAAGGCCGAATCCTCGGCATCGGCGGTATCTTTTTCAAGTCCGCGAATAAGGAACAAATGAAGGAATGGTACGCAAAACATCTCGGCTTCGCGGATAGCGGCTATGGGGTCATGCTGCCGTGGCGCGAAAAGGACAATCCCGAAAAAGAGCAAATGACAATCTGGAGCGTTTTCCCCGCCGACACCAAATACTTCGAGCCCAGCCAAAACTCGTTCATGGTGAACTACATCGTCGACGACCTCGATGCGCTGCTCGAACGCCTCGCGAAAGCGGGTGTCCGCATCGACCCGAAGCGCCAGGACGAAAGCTACGGCCGCTTCGCCTGGATCTATGACCCCGACGGCAACAAAATCGAACTCTGGCAGCCGCTCGGTTAAAACGAATAGTTGTCTGTCGCGCGGTGCCGCACCCTTCAGTTTCGGGTTTCAGGGTTTGTACTTACGAACCCTGAGCTAGAAAGGGCGCGGGTTTTCCTTTCTTTCTTACAACCTCTCAATAATCCCCGCAGCACCCATGCCGCCGCCAATGCACATCGTCACCATGCCATACCGTGCATTCTTCCGTTCCAAATCCCGCAAAATCGTCGCCGTCAATTTTGCTCCTGTGCATCCGAGCGGATGCCCCAGCGCAATCGCCCCGCCATTCGGATTCACCTTCGATGCATCGAGCCTCGCCTGCTGAATCACCGCCAGCGACTGCGCCGCAAACGCCTCATTCAACTCAATCACGTCAATGTCATCCAGCGTCAATCCCGCCAGCTTCAGCGCCTTCGGAATCGCAAACACCGGTCCGATGCCGAACTCCTCCGGCGGGCAGCCCGCCGTCGCATACGCCACAAATCGCCCAAGCGGCTTCAGTCCAAGCGCCTTCGCGCGCGCCTCGCTCATGATCACCGTCGCCGCCGCGCCGTCGCTCATCGGCGAGCTGTTTCCCGCCGTGACGGAACCCTTCACATGAAACGCCGGCTTCAGCGTGGCGAGCACTTCCACGCTCGTGTCTGCTCGCGGCAGTTCATCCTTGTCAAACGTAAACGTCTGGGTCGTCGGCTTCACCGGTTTTCCCTTTGAAGAAGCCCCATTCCCGTTCGTCGGCACCGAAGTATTTTTCACTTCGACCGCAACCGTTTCGTCCTTGAACGCGCCCGCCGCAATCGCCGCCACCGCTTTCCTGTGCGAATTCGCCGCGAACTCGTCCGCCGCTTCGCGCGTAATCCCGAATTTCCGCGCGATGTTTTCCGTCCCGAGTCCCATGTTGATGTACGCGTCCGGATAATTGTCCACCAGCCAGGGATTTGGCGAAATTTTGTTTCCGCCCATCGGCACCATGGACATGCTTTCTGTCCCGCCCGCCACGATCACTTCCGCGCCGCCCGCGCGAATCCGCTCCGCGCCGAGCGCAATCGCCTGCAATCCCGAAGAGCAGAACCGGTTGATGGTCATCGCGCTTGTTTCCACCGGCAGCCCCGCGCGCAGCGCCGCAATCCGCGCCACATTCATCCCTTGTTCGCCTTCGGGCATCGCGCAGCCTAGAATCACGTCGTCAATCTCTTTCTCGTCGAGCCCCGGCACCCGCGCAATCGCTTCCTTGATTACCAGCGCCGCCAAATCGTCCGGCCGCGTCGCCCGCAGCGATCCCTTGTACGCCCTCCCCACCGGCGTCCTCACCGCACTCACAATCCACGCTTCACTCATCGCACCCTCCCTGCATGTAAAGGACAAGTGTAACAGGTTGTAAAATGACACTTGTCCAGCTAGCCTGCCTCTCTTGTCAGCCGCGGCAAGAAATAGAGATCATTTTTCTGCTCAAACTCTGGTCCATGCGAACATGCATCTTCCGCAACCTTAGCGGCCAGGCGAGTGCCAACTATGGCCGCCCCTGCAGCAAGTGTCACGGAAGCGATCGGCGGCAACCCAGCGTAGGCTCCCAAAATCACCCCGGCCACTGTGCACATTGCAGCCCCTATCGATTGACTGCGCCTGATCTTGCGATACGTCCGCAAGTCCTGCTCATCCTTCGAAGCTCTGGCTCGATTGCGTCCCGCAGCATTTGCCGAGTTTCTTTCCTCGAAACGTTCCTGGCAGTCAATATGTTCGACGACATTTTCGTAACGGCATCCCGGTACGCTTCAAACGCACCTTTCTCTTGCTGACGAATTCGCAAAATTGTTGCTATCGGTAGTTCTCCAAGGACCGTGTGATGAAGTTCGCGCAACAAGCTAGTCTTTGCTTTCATCTCCTTATCGTGTCTGGTCATCCAATCTAAGAATTCCGTCTCACCGGGCATATCGGAAAGAAAGCGAGCTCGTCGCCTCTGGCCATAGGCAAAGTAGAAAGTCATATTGTTAGCAACGTCGGTGAAGAGGTGGGAGACCATGTGTCTCTTATGCAGTCCGCGTATCTCCGCAACACCCTATCTATCGAAAACGGGCTGTTCTTGGCAGCCATCGCGGTTCGCGCTTGAGCAGCCCCACTAGGCCTCCATGCTCGATATACCGCTCGGGACCATCCCAATAAAGCGTCGGGTTGCCAGTGGGCGATTTTTGGGGAATCTGATAACGGATACTGAATTCGGATTCGCGAAATTTTGCGGCCGCTTGAGCGAAATCGTGGGCAAGGGATGCTACTGCCTCCATCCAATCTCGTTCATGAATGCAGTGCCAACTTTGCATCACTACTGGAATAACGAATCCCGCCGAGATCAAAGGACGCAGAAAAAGCAAGCTAACAAGGTCCAGTTCTAGGCAACGACGAATTTGCTCAATGTCCCAATTCGCTTTTGGGCTCGGCATTGCGAGCGGAAGAGTCATTTCGTCGGTATAGAGTGTTGAATACCTTGCTAGGGAATCGAATTTCCTCAGGCGACAACTTAGTACGCCGCAACCTGATTCACCGCGAATGGACGCGCCAGCATGGATAGAAAATGTGCTGCTGGGTGAGACGCTCCGCCCCCAGGTGCGATCGATCTGTCGCTTGTAAATGTAATCGTTGAGTTCGAAATGGAACTTCGCTAGCTTTCCCGCTGGCAGTGCATAGATTTTCTCCGCATCTTGAACCCCGATAAAACTATAGCGCTCAACAATAGTTGTAGAGTTCGCGCATGCCGCTATTTACTATTTATTGGATTCCGCTGTCAATCGCAGGGCAGGTGGCCGGGACGAAATTTTCTGGATCTTTTCGGAACCGCTCCCGCTCACAACGCAAACCGCATCCGTCCACTCAACTCACAAAAACACGGAGGGTGCCCCATCCTCGGTTTGTGAGGGTGGGTCTTAGGGTTGAAGTTGCTTTTGCCCCCGAGTGCACCGTGCTTTCATTCGGAAAGCGTGGGAAACGTTCACAAATCTGTCCCTTCACAGATGTTGCAGGTCAGCCCAATTTGGCGCTAGGCTTTTGCTCAAGAGAAATGCCATGAAGTTCGGCACCCTCCCCAAAGCTGCTTCTCCGCCGTCCCTCCTGATCACCATGATTCTGGTGCTCCTGATCGTGACCTTACTACTCTTGCCTGCAGGAGCGAATCCGCAAAAACTCAAACCGCCACCCCAAGTGCGCGACCACATGCTCGTATCCACGGAATGGCTGGCGCGTCATTTAAACGATTCTGCGATTGTCATTCTGCATGTGGCGCACGACCGCGCAGACTACGACGCCGGACACCTTCCCGGCGCCCGCTTCCTGGCTGTGGACCAGATCACTGCCACGCTCGACAATGTCTCCAATGAGCTTCCCTCGGTTCCGGAACTCAAGAAGGTCTTTGAATCCGTCGGGGTCGGCGATCAGACGCAGGTCGTTCTCTACGGCGAGCGGCAGGGTTTATGGGCAGCACGCGCCTGGTTCACCCTCGACTACCTCGGTCACGGCGACAAAGCCGCTCTGCTGGATGGCAATATCGAGAAATGGCGGAAAGAGAATCGCCCGTTGACTGAGGACCCTCCGCCCATTAAGCCTGCCAGCTTCACTCCCCACGTCCAACCGGGAGTGCTCGTTACCATGCCGGTGATGCACGATCTTTCGCGGGAGGCCCTGAATACTATTTCTCCCACAGTCGTGCTGGTGGACGCGCGACCTCCGGAGCAATATCGAGGCGAGGAAAATACCTCCGACACACCGCGTGCCGGCCGCATCCCCGGGGCCGTCAACCTCTATTGGATGACTACGCTCGATAGCAAGGAAAACCCGCAGCTGCTTCCACCGGGGGAACTACGCCGCCTCTTCCAGTCCGCCGGCATTGCTTCCGGGCGCAAGGTCGTGACCTACTGCCACTCCGGCGTGCAAGGCGCACACGTCTATTTCACGGCCAAGTACTTGGGCTATGACGTCGCTCTCTACGACGGCTCCTTCCAAGAATGGAGCAACGCGCCAGGAACGCCGGTAGCCACGGGGAAGTAAGCGGGAGGCCCTATCATTAACCGTGACCGGACTACGGCGGGTAGTCCATGCTTTCCGAAGCAAAGCGTGGGTTGTCCTTCAATCCGAGCTCGACCGTCTCAGTGCGCCGCTTCCACCGTCAACCGCAGCCCAATGGCCTTCGTCACCGCCACCAACATCGAAAGCCGCGGATTCCGGCTTGCATCTAAGGCTGCAAGCCGATTCGATGCAAAAGGTCTTGAAACCGCGGTTCAGATCGCAGCGCGTCGAATGCAGGCTCGATTCCAATTTCGGTCATGTGAAGCTGCCTCTCCTTGTACCCTTGTTCAAGCGCCTGTAGGGCTTTTTCCTTGTCTCCGAGCCGGACGTACAAAATGGCAAGGCCGTCCGTTGTTGTGTAAGCCTCCGGCGGATTGTCAGGTTGCCGAGAAAGTTCCAGCAGCTTTTCCCAATAGCCTCGAGGTCCACGACTCGCGACTGCATGTCGCATCGAGTCTTCCAGCTTCAACACCGCATGAGGATCTTCTCCCGCAAGAATTCTCGCTCGCGTCTCTTCAGAGATCGCCTTATCGTACTCCTCCCGATACGCGTATAAATGGGCGAGCCGTTGGTGATCGATCGCAAAACTCGGGAACATCTGCGTTGTGTTCTGGAGATGCGCCAGAGCGTCGTCGTAGCGGCGAGCCCAAACATACGTGCGGCCTAGGAACGACTGAATCCGCGCAGAGAATGGATCAAGCGCGATAGCCGTTTTCATTTCCGCGATCGCTTCCTCGTGTCGTCCGAGGGGGGACAGGTAGCTGTTGGAATAGAAGAGATGGGCGAGCGAATCGCTGGGGTTCAGTTGCAAAGCCTTCTGAAATTCCTGCCGCGCTGCGGGCCAGTCGTATTCGTAATGTGCCTTGACGAAACCCATCATGCTGTGAGCTTCAGCCAGGGAATCGTCCACCGCGATCGCGCGGGAAGCTGCGTCGCGCGCCTTCGGCATGGCCTCAGATGCGGCCATAAACCCGGATACGGGCGATAGCGCGTAGGCCCGTGCAAGCGCTGCATAGGCAGCGGCATAATTGGAATCAATTTCGATGGCATGCTGGAATTGCTGAATGCTCCTTGCGGTCCCTTCTCTATCCCTCAAGTTCCAGGCTTGTTGGCCCTGCAAGTACGCATCGTGCGCCTGGGCGTTCACGCGGGGCGTGCCGGACAGACGCTGTTCCGCCTGTGGCGGGAGTTGCATCCGAATCTGCCCCGCGATTGCGCGAGCGACTTCGCCCTGCACTTTCAAAATGTCGCCGATGTCAACGTCGTAGCTATCGGCCCAAATGTCCGCCTGATCCGTCGCTTGGATCAACCGCGCGGTCACGCGAATGCGTTGCTCCTGCCGCCGCACGCTGCCTTCGAGGAGGTAGTTCACATTCAGCTCTCGCGCAATTTGACTCGTATCTTTATGGCTTGCCTTGTACCTCATCGCGGATGTCCGCGCGATCACACCTAATCGCTGAGGATTGAGACCTCCCAGCTGTGTGATCATTTCCTCGGTCATGCCGTCCGCAAGATACTCCTGTTGCTCTTCGCCGCTCAGATTCTGAAAAGGGAGTACTGCAAGCATCACCCGGTTCGGCGCCGCGCGAGATCGCAAGACTCCCCACGCAATGAAGAGAATCGCGAGGCCAAGTGCTGCGCCTACTGCAATTCGAGTTGCGGTACGGCCTCGCAACTGCGTTGCTCTTACTTCCGCTCGTTGGACGCCAGGGATTCCAGGCGGGGCGTTACCTTCTACCGGTGCTACCCATCTGTATCCTTTCCTGGCGAGCGTTTCGATGTAACGGGGAGATTCCGCAGAATCGTCAAGCGCAACTCGAAGGCGCCGGACGGCTGCGTTTAGGCTTTGTTCGAAATCCACGAACGTATCGCTGGACCACAGCTTCTTCTGTAACTCTTCGCGCGTGACCAACTGATTCGGCCGCTCTAACAGGATGGCAAGGATTGCCGCCGGCTGGCCTTCCAGACGGACTCGCAATCCTTTTTTCCGAAGTTCGCTGGTTTGAGGGTCGAATTCGAAAGACCCGAAACGATAAGCGGCCGGTTTTGCGGAATTCAAGTCCAAGGGCAACCCACGGATTTTCGGAGTATAGCCGCGCCGGGATGTCTGCTTCAACCGGCGCCACATCATATGTCGCGCCAAGTTCCTTAAATTCTGTAGCCTTCGGTATCAGAAACGTTTCAGCAGCGTTCCATTGAGTGCAACTGCGCTTTAGCTTGATTCTTCGCCAAGTTCGAAGGAGGTCAAACGAAATGTTTACTTGCAATTGGATTCAGCTCTTGGCGACCTGCCGTTCGGTATTAATTCTTATGGCGCTCGTGATTCCCCAGCTTGCCCGAGCCCAGTGGCAGGCTACGGTTGGAGCACAAAGCGGCGACTTGGCAAAGCAGGCGATGGCCTTCCTGCCTGGGGAAATGTGGATTCATGCGGGGGACAGCATCACCTGGACGTTTGACACGGCCGAGCCTCATACGGTCAGCTTTCTGAAAGCCGGCCAGGTACGTCCCCCTGACCAGATTGGCTGTCCGGGCTTTTCTCCTGACGGATCCGCTTTCGATGGCTCCTCATGCGTAACTACGGCTCGTTTGAAAGAAGGGCAGACCTTTACCGTAACTTTTCCCGTCCCCGGTAATTTCAAACTTGTTTGTCTGATCCACCGCAATATGACGGCAACCGTGCATGTTCTTGCATTGGCCGAACCGCTTCCTCACGACCAGGCCTTCTACGATAAGCAAGCGCAGCAAGAACGCGAAAGGCTGCTTTCCGCAATTGACCTTGGTTCTCATGATGGGCAGGGTGAGGAAAATCACGTGCATGCAGGCGCCGGAGTGATCTCCGCGACCCCGGGAGGAAGCGAGAACGTCGTTGTGATGCGCTTCGATCAGGAAAAGACATTCATCCACGCTGGAGAAACAATCGAGTGGTCCAATTCAGACCCGACGGCTTCACACACCATCACTTTCGGCGTGGAACCGGCAGACCCCCTGCCTCCATCGGCCAACGTAACGTTAGATAGCGACGGAGCCAGGCACGCCGTGATCAATACGCCTACGGATAGCGTGCACTCGGGATTCATTGTCGCCTCAGCGCAGGAGCGGACCGGCCTTCCCCAGGTACCACTAGGAGTAACGCGGTTTCGCGTCACGTTCAAAAACCCCGGAACCTACCCTTACATCTGTGCCATTCACGACGAATTGGGTATGACGGGCACGGTGATTGTTATGCCTTGAGCGCGCCAAAGCGCTCCAACTCTGGTTAGGAGCCAACTCGCGCTGGCGTTTTGAAGTACGCCATGAGGAAGAGGATGGCCAGCAACGCATCGCCACAGGAGATGTAGACGTCGGCGATGTGAACGCGATGCTGGTTGTAAAGAATGAGCGCCGGAACAAAGTAGCCCAGTTTTTCCAGGATGCCGACGAGCATCAGCGGACGGAAACGCACGGGGTTCGACGCGATGACGAGAAACACGAATTGCCAGGCCAGCGTCACTCCGGCAAAGCCGTAGAAGAAAAGCGGATGCGTAATGGGCGGCGGATCTTGCTGGCCAATTTTGTCAAAAATGAAAAACAGCGGCGTGATAACCAGGATTCCCCAAATGCCGGCAATGTAAAAAAGAATTTTGGCGAATTTCATGGCGCGAAGAATTTAACACAGAGAATGTGACCACGATACGACGAGCGGGCAACTGAAAACTGATGATGACTGAAACCACAAATCTATTTCCCCGGGATCAGCGTGCTCTGGCTCGCCACGCACTGCCAGACACCGTTTTGTTTGATCCACGTATCGGTGTACCGCGCGCGAATGACGTACGGCTTGCCCTTGTTTGTGCCGGACTCACGATAGATTCCAGCCACGACGGCGGCGTTGCCGTAGACACGAACGGAGAGCCCTTCATCGAAGAGGTGATCGGCTTTTTGCTCGGGATTGACGACCCACTTCATGTACTCTTTTTTGTTCATGAAGCTGCCGTCGTAATCGGTGTAGACAAGCGAATCGGCAAGCAGATTGTCCACCGCGCCGACTTCCTGCTTCATCTCAGCTTGATTCCAGGCGCGTTCGAGCTGGCGCACCTGGATTTCATCAGCTGAACTGGAACCGGATTTATCTTGCACTTCTGGCACGGGATAAAGAGCGAACGCGACGACCAGGGACAGTGCGAAAAGTTTCATCGGCAACCTCAGTCGAGCTAAGTTGATTGCATCGTAGCAGGGAAGCCACGCGAACGAGTGACAAGTTTCGCGTCATGTATAATTAAAGTTAGGGGATTTCGGGGCATTCATGGCCGAAAGCGAAAAAGTGGAAAAGGCTCCGAAGGCGGGACAAGCGAACGCATCTGTGCGCTGGCGCAAACGTTTGCGCTTTGTGCGGACGCGTGCGCGTGAACTGCGCATGATCGTCAAAGCGCTGCTTTCGACGAAGCATCCTGTGCTGGTGCACATCATTCCGATGCGCCGCTGCAATCTCGATTGCGGCTATTGCAACGAATACGACGACGTCTCGAAGCCGGTTCCACTGGACGAAATGAAACGGCGGCTGGACATCCTCGCGGATATGGGTACGTCCATCATTACCATCAGCGGTGGTGAACCGCTGATGCATCCGGAGCTAGAAGAAGTGATCCGGCATATCCGCAGGCACGGCATGATTGCGGGAATGATCACCAACGGATTTTTGCTGAGCAATGAGCGCATCAAGAGTTTGAACGAATCTGGCCTCGAGCACCTGCAAATTTCGATTGATAACGTCACGCCGGACGAAGTTTCGAAAAAAAGCCTGAAAACGCTGGATTCGCGGCTCGAATGGCTAGCGGAAAACGCGATCTTTCAGGTAAACATCAATTCGGTGTTAGGCAGCGGCGTGAAAAATCCGGAAGATGCGCTGACAATCGCGCATCGCGCGGTAGACCTCGGATTCACGAGCACGGTTGGAATTATTCACGACCACAACGGCCAGTTGAAAGCGCTCGACGACAAGCAAATCGGAATTTTTGAAGAAATCATGACACTGGGAAAACGCTCGTTTTCGCGCTTCAACGATTTTCAGCACAATGTGGCGCGCGCTAAAGAGCACACCTGGCGCTGCCGCTCCGGTTCGCGCTATTTGTATATTTGCGAAGATGGCCTGGTGCATTGGTGCTCGCAGCAGCGCGGCTACCCGGGAATCCCGCTCGCGCAATACACGCCGGAAATGCGTCACCGCGAATACTTGACCGACAAATATTGCGGGCCAAAATGCACGGTTTCTTGCGTGCAACAAGTGGCGATGCTGGACAACTGGCGCGATCCGCAGACGCTGAAACCGATGCCCATGGCGCCGCCCGTCGCGAACGATCTGGTGCAAATCAGCAGCGGCCGCGACGCCGACTAGCGCAGCGCGGTTTCATTTCGCGCACCAACGCGTCAGCGTGCGATTGACGCATTCTCCTTCGTCGGAAAAAATGTTTCCATGCCAGGACCTGCTATCGAGACAGAAAGCCTGACCAAGGATTACCCCACCGGCTTTCTTCACTTGAAAACAAAACGCTCTCTCGAAAGCCTGACCATGCAGGTCGGGGAGGGCGAAGCCTTCGGATTTTTGGGCCCCAACGGCGCGGGAAAATCGACGACACTGAAATTGCTGATGGGGATTATTTTTCCGACATCCGGCGGGGCAAGAATTCTGGGGCGGCCGATCAGCGACGTCAGCATGCATCGAGACATCGGGTACCTGCCGGAGCAACCCTATTTTTACGACTATCTGACCGCGGCGGAATTGCTGGATTACTTTGCGCGGTTCTTCGGATTCAGCGCGGGGGAGCGAAAAGAACGTGTCGTGAAAATGCTGAAAAAAGTGGGGCTCGAAACCGCCGGAAAAATTCAGCTGAGAAAATATTCGAAGGGAATGTTGCAACGGGTGGGACTTGCGCAAGCGATTTTGCACGATCCGAAAGTTGTGATTCTGGATGAGCCGATGTCGGGCCTCGATCCGATCGGGCGCCGCGAAGTGCGCGACATCATTTTGGAATTGAAGCGAGAAGGGAGGACGATCTTTTTTTCGACGCACATTCTGACCGACGCAGAAATGCTTTGCGACAAAGTGGGTGTGATCGTCGGCGGGAAATTGCAAGGCGTCGGCATACCGGACGATATCGTCGGCATGAAAGCGCATGGAATGGAAATTTTGTTTGAAGCGGACGCGAACGACCAGCGAAGCGCTGCAGTCCGAGCAAAGGCGAGCAAATCCGGAAGTCGTTTTGCGTTGCGCGTGCCGGAGGACGCAATCTACTTAGCACTGGAGGAATTGCGGGGGGCGGGGGTGAGGATTACCGCTGTTTCGCAAATCAAGCCGACGCTTGAAGAATATTTCATGCATCTCGTTGAGAAGGACCGCGCGCAAGCTGCGGCCATCGAAGTGAGTGAGAAATGACGCAAGTGGGCGCAGTCGCGTGGAACACGTTTCGCGAGGCAGTGCGCGACCGCGTGCTGTACAATCTGGTTTTTTTCGCGCTGCTGATGATCGCGGCTTCGGTTTTCCTTGGACAGATTTCTCTTGGAATTGAAACAACGGTTCTTATCACCGTCGGTCTAAGCGCTGTTTCCGTCATTGGGCTGCTCATTGCAGTGTTTACGGGCGTTGGGCTGGTGTCGAAGGAGATCGACAAGCGTACGCTATACGCGCTTCTTTCGAAGCCTGTGCGCCGCTGGGAATTTTTGACGGGCAAATTTGCCGGGCTTGTGCTGACGCTCGCGCTGAACACGGCGGCGATGGCCGCCGGGCTGATTCTGGCGCTACTGTTCGTAAAACATTCACTGCAGCGCGGCGATTTCGTGGTGCTGATCGCCGTTTATTTCATTCTGCTGAAAATTGCGATTGTCATTGCGCTGGCGCTGCTTTTTTCCTGTTTCACTTCGCAGTTGCTCGCGATTCTTTTTACAGCTGGCTTGTACGTGGCGGGCCTGTTCGTCACGCAAATGAGGAATTTGAACGGGAGCCGGCTTGCGCCGATGATGCAGACGCTTTTTTCGTGGATTTCCTATGTGCTTCCCAATTTTGAAAATTTCAATGTGATGGCGGCGGCGGCGCATGGAAAGCCCGTGCCTGCGGCATTGATTTTGCAAAACACTGCCTACGCCGTTCTTTATTGCGGAATCGTGCTGGCCGCAGCAACGGCGGTTTTCTCGCGCCGCAATCTGAAATGAGCAATCGAAAATCCATCGCGATCTTGTTGTTGGCCATTTTGCCTGCCGGATTTGCCGGAATATGGCGTTTGCAACAGCACATTGACCAGCAACTCGAAAACCTTCACGAAGAGCAGGACGAAGTGCTGTTGCGCTCGGGAAAGATGATGAAGGCCATGAGTCTCGAGTACGCCCCGCTGATGGCCGACATTTATTGGACGCGCGTCGTCCAATATTACGGGAGCAAAAGCGAGCGCCGCGAGCAGAATCTCGACAGCTTGTGGCCGCTGCTGGATCTCACGACGGCGCTCGATTCTAATTTGATTCCTGCGTACCGGTTTGGTTCAACGTTTTTGGCGGAACAGCGGCCGGTTGGGCTGGAGCGGCCCGATCTCGCGATTCAACTGTTGGAGCGTGGCATCCGTGAGAATCCGGAACAGTGGAGGCTGTACCAGGATCTTGGAAATGTTTATTACTTTTCGCTGGGCGATAACCAGAAAGCTTCAGATGCCTACGTGCAGGGCAGCAAGGTTCCAAATGCCGCTCCGTGGATGATGCTGATGGCGGCGCGCATCGTGGAACGTGGGAACACGCGGCAAACCTCGCGGCTGTTGTGGAGCGAGATTTACGAGTCGTCACAGGATCAGACGATCAAAGAAAATGCGAAGACCCATTTGCTCTTGCTGAGAACGGACGACGACCGAGAGCAATTGAATTTGTTGATTGATGATTTTGCGAAGAAAATGGGGCGCCACGCGACAAGCGTTCGTGAATTAGTGGACGAGGGAATCTTGCCCGGACTGCCTGGGGATCCCGACGGATTTCCGTACGTCATCGGCAAATCCGGAAAGGCGGAACTGAATCCGAACAGCCCGCTTTTCAAATTGGAGCCACTCTACCGAAGATTCTAGCATGCGTTTGGACTCAGCGTTCGATAACGCAAAGCAAAGTCATTTGGGGATCGATCTGGAGTTTTCCCGGATCGGCCGCAGTAGTGAAGTGAAATTGTGTTTCTTCGCCGCCTGCAATGACTCTGCCTAGGAGCGCCCCGCTCGCGGAATAGATCGGCACAGGTGCGACGAAGCCGCGCGGGACCCTCGTTTGGATAAGTTTTCCTTTCACAGCAAATCCTTTTTCCATGCGGCGCGTGTTGTACTCGATGCGATAGTGGGGCACGCCCGTGCCGCGCACCCAGTCCTCGATAAACCATTCCATGGAATGGTTTCCATCGAGATCCATGGCTGGAGTCATCACCGCATCGAGTTCGCGCTTTAAATCATCTGTCGAAAGGGCGCGGTAGCTGTATTTCGAATAGAGTTTTTGCAGAAACGCCTGAAAATGCGCGTCGGGGTTTTTGCTTCCGGGCTGGCGAAGCATTTCGCGAATCATGTGAATGATCCAAGCGCCCTTCGAATAGATGACCAACTCGAACCCCTCCGGAGCTTTGGAAGAGGTCAAGCGATTACCGAGAGCCGGGGCGCCGATGTCCGCGGCGATCAGGTCCGAATTGGGCAATTTTTGTTCGAGCTTGCTCCGGTACCGTTCGAGCCAGATGCGGATTCGATGGTTCGGAGTTTTCTGGCTGTCGGCATAAAGCAAAGCCATGTAACTGGCGATGGCTTCATCAATCCACTGGTCGCGATAATTCGACCAACCGACGACGTTTCCCCACCATTGGTGAGCCGCTTCGTGAAAAGGCACTAGCTCGCTGAAGTGTTCTTGTCCGCTGGCCGAGAGCCCGGCTTTTTCCTGGGCAGCCGCGGGCAGGAAAGAGAACGTGGAAAGATAAAGCAGACCAGGCCAACCTTGGCCAAACGTCCCCGGAATTTGCGAAACGGCGAGCTGGTGAAAGGGGAATGGCCCTGCGAATCCTTCGTAGAAATGAATGGAAGAGTCGATCTCCCTCGCCAACCGTTTCAAAGCGTCGGCGGGGCTTGCCTGAGTTGACGGAAGCTGCAGCTGTTGCCCGGGGAGTCTTGATACTCTTAGTCCTTCAACGCCCGTCGCGATTTCCTGGCCTAACGGCTGCAGGCGCTGCTGCAGAGCAAGTTCCAATTGGCGGTTTGCGTAAACATCCACCGAATAATGACTCGACGCCAGCGATGCAAATGCGTACTCACCAAGATTAAAGCCCGCCACCGCCGCCGGCGTTTCTGTTTTCCAGTGGCCGACGCGAAAATCGCCTTCTTCTTTTTCGTCGAGCTTTGTGCCCGTAGCGGCGAGACGCAAGCGGCGCGGCCAATGCATTGTCATTTCGTACATTGCAAAATCGGCTGCTTCGCCCAAATGCGGATACCAGCTTTCGCGCGCGCCAACAAAGAGAACCCCATTGCCGGAATCGCGGATGACGTGGCCGGAGTAGCGGAAAGTCAGCCGGATTTCATCGCCTTGCTTGGAAGCAGCCGGCAGAACGACATAGATCGTATCGTTGCCCACGGATTCGAGTTGCTGGGAAGTCATGCCTTCGTTTTGGAAATATTCAAGCGCCTGGCCGTTTTCTGCGGTAACGGATTTCAACTGCAAGCTTCGCGAGAGCTGAAATGCAAGAAACCGCTCGCCGCCCGTTTCGGCCCGGAGTTGGACTATTGAAGTGCCCGAGAGCGTCGTATCCTGCTGAATTGTCGTGTCTAGCGTGTACTTTACGGAACGGAAGGGATTGTTGCCCGGGGTAACACCGGGAACCCGGTAAGAAACCCAAACATCATAGAAAGCGCCGCCTTCCGTCCTGTGCGCTTGACCGAGGAACATCGGCTCATCGCGATCCTCGTCGAAGATAAAGTCAAAAGGACCCGTCGCCAAGCCCTCTATGCCCGCATAGAAATAGGGCCGCGGATTTTCCGACAAGCCTTCCGAAAGAATTCGCAACGAATGAATGACGTTGAAAGTGGGTAGCAAGGCATCCCACCGTGTGACGAAATTCAAGTCGTCTTTCGCCACAATTCCGCTGCTTTGGAATTGACGTTTCAGCTCGTCGGCGGTGTCGTCGGTGAAGCGCAAGTATGCGGAAGAGATGTTCTGATCGAGAATGGGCGCGCCGGTGAAAAGCGCGAGCTGCTGCTTTTCCAGGGGATTTCGAGGCGCGGCAAGGATGTGTCCGCGCCCCGAGAAAACTGCTCCCGTCACGCGGCCATCGAGTGCGGAAAAAAGGCAGATGCGTCCTTCTTCAAAGGCGAGCAGAGCGTCGCCACGGTGCAACTCGATTCGGCTGGAGGAAGGAAGCGAGTAGACCGTGGAAGGGTCGAGTTTTAGCTCATTTAGAGCGGCGTACACTTTTCGGGGAGACCTTGGATCATCTGCAAAAAGGGAGGAAGGTAAGAGAAACAGAGATAGAAGCACAACAATGGCCGGGGCCCGCATACAGGCAGTGTAGTCATTTACGGCATGGCGCGACAAGGGAGTCAGGCGGTGCGTTCGACCGCGTTCTAAAATTCAAGGATGCGGCTCCAGAAACTCCTCGCGCGCCTAGTGGCGTGTTTTGGCGCGTTTCTTTTCGCAGCGACCTCTGTTCATGCGGACACCATTGTCCTCAAAAATGGCCGCAGAATTACCGCTCTCAGCGTGACCGAACTGGATGACAAAATTCAGTACGAAACCTCTTCGGGAACGCTCACTTTGCCGAAATCCATCGTGGATCACATCGAAAGAGGTGGGCCAGCGTCCTTCGCGCAGGCCGCGGCCAACCTTGCCATTACTCCCCCTTCGCTGGAGTCTATGGGAATTGCCAGCGCGGGCAACGTGATCGAGCAGGGTGCCGTTCATGACGGCATGATTGACCGCAGCTTCATCGCAAAAATGGAAGGCGAGGCACGAAGGGGCGGTCGGGCAGAAAGAGAAAGCGCCGCACTGGCGCATCACATTGCCGCACAGTTTGAAATGACGCATGGGGACATGGACCACGCACTGGCTGATGAACGTACGGCGCTCAGCTTTGCGCCAGACCAGACTGCACTCCTCATGAACGTCGCCTATCTGTATCTGAGACGCAGCGAATTCAAACAGTCGCTCGACTATCTCGATCGCGCGCGGCGAATCTCTCCCAACAATGCCGATGTGGCGAAGCTTGCGGGCTGGGCCTACTACGGGATGAGCAAACTCGATCAGGCGGTTGCGGAATGGAAACGCGCGCTGGCGCTTCGCCCCGATCCGGAGGTGCAAGCAGCGCTCGATAAGGCGCTGAAAGACAAGACAGAAGAGGACAGTTACAAGGAAAACGAGAGCCCGCACTTCACTTTGCGCTATAGCGGCACTTCAGAACCGGAACTTGCTCGCGAGGTGCTGCGGACGCTCGAATCGCATTACGACGCAATCGAATCGGAGCTGAGATTTTCCCCGTCCGATCCCGTCGGCGTAATTTTGTACACGAAGCAAGCTTTTGCGGACATCACCAACGCGCCGGACTGGGTGAGCGCGTTAAACGACGGGCGCATCCGCGTGCCGGTGCAGGGATTGACCAGCATGACGCCGGATTTGTCCCGCGTGCTGAAGCACGAGCTAACGCACAGTTTCGTACAGCAAAAAACGCACGGGCGGGCGCCGACATGGCTGCAGGAAGGACTCGCGCAGTGGATGGAAGGAAAAAGGAGCAGCGTGGCCGCAGCGCCGCTGGTACAAATTTACGAAGCCAAACAAGCTCTTTCGCTCGGCGAGCTTGAGAGTTCTTGGATGAAGTTCACCGGCAACAAGAGCAGCTACGCTTACGCGTGGGCGCTGGCGAATGTGGAGATGATCATCCAGACGACTGGCATGGCCGACATTGAAGAATTGCTGAACCGGATTGCGGCAGGTGAAGCAGCGGAAAGTGCTTGCCGGAATGTCTTGCACAGCGATTACGATGATTTGATGCAAGCTACGGCGGAATACCTTCGGAAGAATTACGTTCACTGAGTCTTCGTCGCAGAATCGACATCAGGAATTTGCAAGAAGCGCAGCCAAAAGCGCAGCGCGTTCGGGCATTTTATTTGCGTAGATAAATTCGTTTGCGGAATGGGCGCCATCGCCGACGGCGCCGAGTCCGTCGAGTGTTGGGATGCCGAGAGCCGCGGTGAAATTTCCATCGGAAGCGCCGCCGGCAGTGCCTTCGCCCAGTTTAACGCCCATCTCCCTAGCCAGTCTTTTTGCGCGAGCAAACAAGCTGGCGCTGAATTTGCGCTCCAAGGGCGCGCGGCTGAAGCCGCCTTTGATTTCGAGCTTAGTTCCGCGCAAGATGGGCTTTAGCGCATGCAATTTTTTTTCAATGACGCGCATGTCGGAAATTCGCAAGGCGCGCAAATCGATGAGGGTCCGCGCCTGTTCCGCAATTACGTTGATGCGCGTTCCTCCTTCAATTACGTCGGCGTTCAGAGTTACACCTTGCTGTGGATCGTTCCAGCCGCGCATTCTTGCGATTTGCAGTGCCAGTTCGTGAACAGCGTTGATTCCGTCTTCGGGGGCGAGACCTGCGTGCGAAGCTTTTCCATGGACGATCAACTCGGCTTCACCTACGCCTTTACGCGCTGTCTTCAGCAAACCTTTCGGACCGAGGGATGGTTCGAGGACGAATACGGCATCACTTCGTTGCGCTTCCGCTTCTAATAACTTTCGCGATGAGCCGGATCCGATTTCCTCGTCGGACGTCCATAAAAAAACTATTTGCTTGTGAACTTGAGCATCCGTTTGCCGCAGCGCATCCAGAGCGAAAAGCGCCTGGACAATTCCTGCTTTCATGTCAAAGACACCCGGGCCGAAGGCTTTTTTTTCACTCACATGAAAAGGCATGTTCTCGAGCGTTCCGGTTGCGTAAACGGTGTCGTAGTGGCCCAAGACCAGGAGCTGACCATTCGCTGTGGCGCCCGGTGGCTTCCATTCGGCGCGGATGTGATTGCCGCGGGACGATTGTTGAATCGAGCTGACGTTAACGCCACGTTTGCGCCACTCGGCAGCAATTGCCTGGGCGCATCGATCCGCTGCGGCTTTCTCTGTGCTAGGTGATTCTGTCACGGTGAATTCGCGCAGCACTTCCAACATGTTGGGGAGCTGAGAGACGAGGAACTTGAGGAGCTGTCGGGGTCCTGTGGCAGGCTGGTTCACCCGGCCATGCTAACAATCGCGCCCCTGTTCGGCAATGTGGGAAGCGGTTCCAGCCGCGCAGATTGCGCGTTTTGCGTGCCCAAGCTTCCTTTATAATGGTAGTTTTGGCGGTGGCATCCCAGGCCGGCAGGGCCGGCTTGCAAAGCGGAGAGACGGAATGATCTACGACGTAACGGAGATTCAGAAATATTTGCCGCACCGGTACCCGTTTTTGATGATTGACGGCGTGCTGGAGATGGAGCGGCTAAAGAGGATCGTCGCCATAAAGAACGTCACGATCAATGAGGCGCACTTTCAGGGACATTTTCCCGGCAAACCGGTGATGCCGGGCGTTTTGATTATTGAAGGAATGGCGCAGGCAGGTGGGCTTTTGCTGTTGCATGAAATTCCCGATCGGGAAAACAAGCTGCTGTTTCTAGCCGCTGTGGATGGAGTGCGGTTCCGGCGGCCTGTTTTGCCTGGGCATCAGTTGAGAATTGAAGTGACTGTGGCCAACTGGCGCGGCGACTTTTGTAAGATTGAAGGCAAGGGATTGGTGGACGGCCAACTGGCGGCGGAGGCGACTTTGATGTGCAAGATGATTGACCGCGAAGCGGCGCCAAAAGAATCCGGGAAATGAGCAAGGGCGAGATTCATCCGCAAGCGATAGTTTCGCCCGAAGCGAAACTGGGCGCGGCCGTTACAGTGGGCGCATTTGCGGTGATTGGAGCGCATGTTTCGCTTGGAAATGAATGCGTTGTGCAAAGTCACGCAGTGATTCAGGGGCCGTCAAAGTTTGGAATAAAAAATGTCTTTCACCCGTTTTGTGTCGTGGGGGGAGATCCGCAGGACCTGACATTCCACGGCGAGCGCACGGAGCTGATTGTCGGAGACGAAAATACGTTTCGAGAGAACGTGACCGTGAGCCGTGGAACGAAGAAGGGCGGCGGAGTTACGAAAATAGGTAGCCACAACCTCTTGATGGCGTACACGCATGTCGGGCATGACTCAGTGATAGGGAGCCACAATATTTTTGCGAACGCAGCCACTCTGGCGGGGCACGTGACGATTGAGGATCATGCGACCGTGGGCGCGCTTTCGCCCGTTCATCAATTTTGCCGGGTGGGGCGCTACGCGTACATCGGGGCGTGCACTGTGATTACGCAGGATGTGCCGCCGTTTTCGCGGGTGGTGACTGAGCGCGAAACGAAGAGTTTCGGGATCAATTCGATTGGACTTGAGCGAAAAGGCTTTAGCGAGGAGCGGTGCAAAACGCTGCAGCGGGCGTTTCGTTTGCTGCTGCGCTCGAAGCTGAATACTTCGCAGGCGCTGGCGAAGATGCGCGAACAGTTTTCTGCGTCCGCTGATGTGATTGAGCTGGTCCAGTTCATCGAAACCGCAGAGCGCGGGATCGTCAAGTAGATTGCAAACCACGAATTCAATGTCTACGGCCACTTCAAACGCTTCCGGATGGGGACTCATTGCAGGAAACGGGCGGTTTCCGTTTCTCGTGCTGGAAGGCGCGCGAAGCCAGGGAATTGAAATGGCGGTGATTGCGATCAAAGAAGAAGCGGCTCCGGAGCTGGAAGCGCAGGCGAAGCGTCTGCACTGGGTGAGCCTCGGGGAACTGAGCAAGACGATTGATCTGTTGCACAAAGAGGGCGTGAAGCAAGCGGTGATGGCAGGGCAGGTAAAACACACGAAGATCTTCAGTTCGATTCGACCGGATTGGAAGCTGGCGAAGTTGCTGTTTGCGCTTCCACGAAAAAACACGGATGCGCTGATTGGGGCAGTGGCGAAAGTTCTCGAAGATGAGGGAATTCGGTTGGTGGATTCGACGCATTTTTTGAAGCCGCTTGTGCCTGACGCTGGTTTGCTCACGCGACGCGCTCTCAATGAACAAGAAGCGGCGGACATCGAGTACGGCCTCGGCGTAGCGCGATATATCGCAGGCATGGATATTGGACAGACTGTTGTGATTTCGGATAAAGCGTGCGTTGCCGTGGAAGCAATGGAAGGAACGGATGAGACGATTGTGCGCGCTGCGCGGCTCGCTGTGGGAAAGCAGCTTGTTGTTGTGAAGGTAAGCAAGCCGAAACAGGACATGCGGTTCGATGTACCCGTAGTTGGACTGCCCACCATCCAACAAATGCGGGCTTGCGGAGCCACGGCGCTCGCCGTTGACGCAGGCCGGACACTTTTCTTTGACCGCGAACAACTGATCGAGTTGGCCAACCAGGCGGAAATCGCCATTCAGGCGTTTCCGATTGCGGCGGAACCAAATGCCGCAGCGAAGGGTATGAACAAGGAATGACGGCGGGCACGCAAAACGAAGCTATTCGTGTGGCTGTTGTCGGCTGCGGCGAATTTGGGCGGAATCACGCGCGTGTTTACAAGGAAATTGAAGGGGCGAATCTGGTTGGCGTGGTTGATTCAGATGCGGCCCGCGCGGAGAAATTCGCGGTGGAATTTGGCACGAAAGCGTTTCGATCGGTCGGTGAATTACGCGGTGCGGTAGACGCCGCGAGCGTGGCGGTTCCCACGGTCGCTCATGCGGAAGTGGGTTGCCGCTTGATGGAACAGGGGATTGATGTGCTGGTTGAGAAGCCGATGGCGGCAACTTTGGCTGAAGCGGATCAACTCGTGGAATCGGCAAAGCGCAACGCAAGGATACTGCAAGTCGGACATGTTGAACGATTCAATCCCGCGGTGCTTGCGGTCGAGCCTATTCTGAATCGGCCGCTTTTTTTCGAAGTGCACCGGCTCGGGGTTTTCACTCCGCGTAGCCTAGATGTCGATGTTATCTACGACCTGATGATTCATGACCTAGACATTTTGCTGGCCCTGGTGGGCGAGCAGGTTACGGAAGTGAAAGCGGTGGGAATTCCCGTGCTCACGGACAAAGTGGACATTGCCCACGCGCGACTCGAATTCGAAGGCGGTGCGGTGGCCAACGTAACAGCAAGCCGTGTTTCGACGGAACGCGTGCGCAAGGTGCGATTCTTCCAGCAGCACGAATATGTTTCGCTGGATTATGCGCGACGTGATGCATTGCGCGTGCGCGTCAATCGCCCCGGCCCACAGCCGGATTTCGGCTTCGAAAAGTTGAACGCACCAGCCGTTGAACCGTTGCGCGCGGAGCTGGAAGCGTTTCTCGAAGCGGTTCGAACGCGAAAGCCGCCAAAAACGGACGGAGTTTCCGGGCGCGCTTCGCTGGAACTGGCCGGACGCGTAATGGCAAGCATCCAGGAGCACGACCGGCGCGTCAAACCGAAGGACAGCAGCCGAGCTCCTCGACCGGCCCCGCTCCAAAAAGAAGGCAAATGATTCCGCGGATACTTGTGCCGCCGGATGCCCGGCCGACAAAGCTCATCGCCACTCCAGGGCGGCCCAGTGCGCTCGATGAACGGACGCTGGTTCCTGGATACATTGGCACAGGCCCGCTCGAAGAAAAAACGCAAATTCCAGCCGGGCTTCCACTCGAAACAATTTCCGCGCGCGTCATTGTCCCGCGCGACGCCAAGATAGAACCACTCGAGACTCAAGGACGAGACGGGGTACCTGCTCAACCAAGCGTTCTTGACGACCGCGTTGTGATTCCAGCCGGAACAGCCGCCCCTCCAGAAAACTTGATGGAGTTTTTTGCGCGGCCCGAAGATTTGGTAGAAGGGGACGTTTTCACAACGGGCGAAGTTCAGCTTCTCGTAACGCCTGCGAACAAAGCGCAAAAAGCGCGCGAGGAGTTGATCCGCCGCGCCACAGCGGCCGTTGTGTACGTCCTGATTCTTATCGCGTTCCGGTTCACTCCCGGACTCTACCGGCCGAGGCCTGCCGTTCCGAGCGACGAAATTGCCCGCAAGAACATTACGCTGTTGCTTCCGCCCGGGCCGCTAGACATTCCAGCGCCGGTCCGCCCACCGCAGCCGCGGATTCAAGTGAATCCGAATGTTCTGAGAAAAATCGCGCCACCCGCCTTGCCCGCGCCAGTTCCACAGCCGCAACCTGAGGTTCAACCGCAACCGAAAAAGGAACTACCGAGCGCACCGATACCTCAGACCAATCCACCTCCGGCTCCGCCTCAGCAGAAAACGGAAGTTGCGTCGAACAATCCTCTGAAACTGGAAATTCCAGACACGCCGAAGCCGCAGCCCGGGTTAACGCTGCCGAAATACGGGAATACGAGGCCGAGCGATGCAGTTCCTCAGCGACAGTTACCGAGCATGTCTGGTCCACGCGGAACGATTGAAAATGTGCCGTTGCCGCGCTCGACGGGTGGCGGCCGTTCCGGTCAGGCGGCTGCCGGAATGACAATGCTCACGCCGGATCAAGGCGTGGACTTCAGCGTGTATCTCGCGCGCGTACGAGCAAGCATCGAACGCAACTGGCAAGCGGTAATGCCCGAATCGGTGATGCTCGGCGAAAGGGGCAAGGTCAGACTAGTATTTCGCATTATGAAAGATGGCAGCGTACCGTCAGGTTATCCGATGCTGGTGAGTACTTCGAGCAAGGAGCCGCTCGATCGCGCCGCGGTCTCGTCGATTCGTGCTTCGAATCCGTTCGAGCCGCTGCCACCGGCATTCTCGGGGCCGTACATCGATTTGATGGTCACCTATCTCTACAATCTGCCGCTAGAAGCCGCCAACGAGCCATGAAACCAAAGCGGCAACAAGTGTTCAGCAGCATTCTTCTCGCCTCGGTTGTACTTGGCGCCCTCCTTTATCGCGGATGGCATATCCTGTTTCGATGAATCCCGCCTCTTCCGACCTGCCGATCGTGGTGATTGTCGGGCCGACGGCTTCAGGCAAATCCGTGCTTGGGATTTCGCTAGCCAAGAAATTTTGCGGAGAAATTGTTGCGTGCGATTCGACGCAACTTTATCGCGGATTCGACATTGGCACGGCAAAGCGTGCGATTGCGGAACGCGCCGGTGTTCCGCATCATCTGCTCGATGTATTGAGCCCTGAACAGGCTTCGACGGCAGGCGATTATCGCGAGCGCGCTGAAGTTGTTCTTGCCGATCTAAGATCGCGGGGCAAGCTGCCGATTTTCACGGTGGGCACGGGCCTTTATTTACGCGCGCTGTTAGAGGGGCTTGCGGAACTGCCGCAGCGCTCAGAGGAAATTCGCGAGCGGCTGCGTTCTAGCGCAGCAAAAAGCAGGCAAGGCCATCTTCATGAGATTCTGAAGAAGCTGGACGCGGAAACCGCCGCCAAAATCGCGCCCGCCGACGAACAAAAAATTATCCGCGCGATTGAAGTATGCCTTCTCACGCAAAAGCCTATCTCGGAAGTTCATCGTGCCGCGCGCAAACCGCTCGTTGGATGGACGCCCATCAAGCTTGGTCTGCAGCCACCACGGGATGTCCTGAGAGACCGCATTTATGCCCGTACCGAAGCAATGCTTGCGAGCGGCTGGCTCGACGAAGTCCGCCAGTTGCTTGGCAAGAACTATCCGGAAAACGCAAAGCCGTTCGATTTCATCGGCTACCGGGAACTTCGCGAAGTTTTGCGAAACAAAATTTCCCTGGACGAAGCCCGCGCTGCAATCCAGCAATCTACCCGCCAATACGCAAAGCGCCAGCTCACTTGGTTTAGACGAGAGCATGGCGTTCACTGGCTTGCAGGATGCGGAGATGATCCAAAGATTCAGGAAGCTGCGGCCGCTCGCCTCGCCGAAAACTTCAACAACGATTCATCTTTCGCGGAGTAATCTAAATTGCGACACAAGGAGGCATAGATGGGCGGGCACCCATACTATTACGCTGTCCCCTATCAGTCGGACATCAATAAGGCACTGCAGGCGCTGCGCGGCCAGGAATTCGAGGCGGGCAGGTACAATCCCGTTGTGCCTTTCTTGAATTTTGAATTCGGTGGGGGACCGCAACCCTCACCTGGGAAGCGACACCGTTCTATTGAAGACGCTCTGAAGGCTTCCGAGGCAGACGGTACGCGATCGATCCTCGACGTAGAACGGATCGAAAGCTCACCAGGTTTTGGAGTTGCGACTCCCGTGCGCCCAGAGCGCCTGATAGAACTCTACGGCACGGACAAACCTTCCCGCGAAATGGTCGCCGCCAACATGGACTTCTTCGAAGAGATCGACGGCGGACAAGCGGTCTACATCGTGCTTTACCAGGATGGGCAGCCGGGCGAGATATTTTTTGCCGGCATGTCATATGACTAGCCGGGCTCGCGGCGCGCAATCCGGAGGCGTATAATCGGCTCGATGAAGAGAGTCCGACCTGCCGAATCTCCACTCGGGAATGCATGTGAGCCCGTCGCTCGATGAAGTCCAGCCAACAAATCACGGTAACGGAACGAGCTCTGCTAGTCGGCGTCGCCTGGAAGCGTTCTCCGCGTTTCCCCGGCCAACCCACGGGCATGCCCGAACGCGAATCGCTGGCGGAACTCGTCGAGCTGGCCCGCAGCGCAGGCGCTGACGTCGCCGGAACGGTTTTTCAGATTCGCGACAAGGCAGATCCAGCGACGCTAGTCGGCCGCGGGAAGCTCGAGGAAATCTCGGCGGAAGCCAATTTTCGCAAAGCTCCGCTTATCATTTTCGATTCGAATCTTTCTCCCGTTCAGCAACGCAATATTGAAGAGTTCACCGAGCGTCGAGTCATTGATCGCACGCAGCTGATCCTGGATATTTTTGCCAAACACGCGCGCAGCCGCGAAGGACAGTTGCAAGTGGAACTGGCCCAATTGAACTACATGCTCCCGCGCCTGACGGGAAAAGGTGCGGCGATGTCCCGGCTCGGCGGCAAGAGCGGCGGTGGTGGTGCTGGAGGTGCGGGCGGAGGAGCAGGCCGCATCGGCGTCCGTGGCCCTGGTGAAAAGAAACTCGAAACGGACCGCCGGCGCATTCGCGACCGCGTACGAAAAATTCAGATTGAGATTGAAGATGTCCGCAAGCAGCGCGCACTACGGCGCGAAGCACGAAACGCGGTCCCGCTGGGCACAATCGCGCTTGTCGGCTATACGAATGCCGGGAAATCCACCCTCTTCAACGCGCTAAGCAAAGCCGAAGTGCTCGTCTCATCGCGCATGTTTGCTACCCTCGATCCCACGGTACGTGCTATTCGACTTCCCTCCGGCCGCCGCGCTTTGCTTTCAGATACGGTTGGTTTCATCCGTGATCTGCCGAAGCCGTTGATGACTGCTTTTCGGGCGACTCTTGAAGAAGTCCAGGAATCCGCTTTGATTCTTCATGTGAGCGATGTTTCGAATCCCCATCATGAGCAGCTCGACACGGAGGTCAAAAAAATCCTCGTTGAGCTGGGCGTTGCGGATCGCCCGACGATTCACGTTTTGAACAAAGTGGACCGCTTGTCAGCAGAAGAGAAGCTCGCCATTTCACAATCTGGAAACGGAAACCATCATTCGCCCTCGGCACATGTTTCCGCTTTGACAGGTGAAGGATTGGAAGAATTGATTCATCAGATGGATGCGGTTCTTCCCGTCGACCCGACCGTCAAACTTTCCCTTCGGCTTCCGCTGGCGGAAGGCAAAACGCTTGCGCTGGTCCATGCGCTCGGCAGAGTGATTCACTCGCAGGTGGAAGATTCGCATATGCAGCTCGATGCCGAGGTACCAGCTTCCGTTGTTCAGAAGTTGCGGCTGAACAATTTTACAGCTCGTGGAACTTCTCGTCGGGTTTGAGCGTATTGAGTGGTTGAGGTGGAACTATGGCCGGATTCTTTCTGTGGTGCATTCTTCTGGTTCTTTGTTGGCCGCTGGCGATCCTCGCGCTGGTCCTATATCCCATTGTTTGGCTGCTCACGCTTCCGTTCCGCATTGTCGGCATTGCGGTCAACGGCGTGTTTCAGCTGCTGAGCGCGATTCTGATGCTGCCCGTGCGATTGCTGCGCGGGCCACGCGCCATATAGCACTTGATTCGGCCTTTACGGTAGAGTTAACCTCGCGTAGTTGCTCCAGTTCCGGCCTGGCTTAGGCAGCCTTTCTCCACGTCTTCGGCTTAGCATTTCTTGGCGAGCCTGTGGAAAACATTGTGGAAACCGCCCAATCCCCCAAACCTTTAAGAAGGACGGCGACATGTATCTTGAGCCCGGCTGAGCTTCGGAAGGAGAAATAAGTCACGCAAAATCTGTATTTTACGGAGTATATAAGCTTAGTAACATAGTCGTATGGATTCTCCCTAGCGTCCATGGACGTTTGCCAATTTTGCACAGTTTTGGCCGCTCCGCCATTACGAATCAGTACCGCTTTTTACCGCGGATGCTCCCTAGCCGGTTAATTAGGAAGTATCCTGGTTTCCTGGATTTACGGGCGCTCTAGCCTCCAACCGCAGCCGTTGACGCCCGTTAGCTCGGCGTCTATAGTGAATCACGGCGGTAGCCAGGGCCAGAGGGCGGCACCTCTGCGGCCGTGCTCTATGAACCTTCCCAATTCGCTCACGCTGCTCAGGATCTTTTTTGTACCGCTCCTTATTGTTGTGCTCCTTACGCGCAGCCCCAATGTTGAGCCTTGGGGATTTCCGATGCACTTCGAGTTCTGGGGAGTGCTGATTCTTTTGACCGCGGCAGCAACGGATTGGGCGGACGGTTATTTCGCGCGACGGAGGGGTCAGGTCACTACGCTTGGCATTTTGCTCGACCCCATCGCGGACAAATTGCTCATCTCTGCGGCGTTCGTGTCGCTCGTCGAAATGAAACTTGTCCCTGGCTGGATGGTTGTCATCATCATCGGAAGGGAATTCACGGTCCTTGGCTTGCGCAACATTGCTTCTGCGGAAGGGCTAACGATAGCCGCCTCCGCTCTTGGCAAAACGAAAATGGTGTTGCAGGTTTGCGCGGTCGCCGTGCTTATTTGGGCTGCTCGTCATCCCTCACTCAAGCCACTTGCTCTGGTTCTTCTTTGGCTCGTTGTGATCAGCGCGCTCGTGTCAGCAGCCCAGTACTTCCTGCGGTTCTGGGGGCAGCTGGACGACCGCATCAAGCAGCGCCGCAAATTGCGCATGAGCCAGCCGCTCGGAACCGCTCCCGAAAAACCGAAGGATGCCGTCCCTTCCTGAGTTCGCTCTTTCTGAAGAAGACCGCCGCGCGCTTCTTGAATTTGCACGGCAGTCCGTTCAAACCGCTGTGACGCGCACCGAGAGTCCAACAGCACCGCCAGGCGCGATTTTCGAGCGCAGGTGTGGCGCTTTCGTGACGCTTCATGTTCGCGGCAAACTGAGAGGTTGCATCGGCATTATCGAAAGTGACGAACCTTTGTGCGTCAGCATCGGCCATTGCGCGGCAAGCGCCGCCCTCCACGATCCGCGGTTTTCTCCAGTCCGTGCTGAAGAATTGGCCGATTTGCAAATTGAAATTTCACTCTTATCGCCGCCTGCCCCGATTCGTCCCGAAGAGATCGAAATTGGACGGCACGGCCTTATCGTCGCCAAGGACCGCTATCGCGGCCTGCTTTTGCCTCAAGTTGCCGTCGAGCATTCACTAAGTAGCGAGGAATTTTTGGGGGAAACCTGCCGCAAGGCCGGCCTGCCGCGGGACGCCTGGAAGTCCGGGCCGTTGCAAATCCTCGGATTCACGTGTGAAGTTTTCTCAGACCATTCCGAATCGAGCATATCGGCGTAACACTCTGTAAATGAAAAGGCCCGTTTCGCTTGCCGCAAAACGGACCTCTGTTGAATGTCTTAGGCTGGTTATTCTATTTCGACATAGTCTCCGGCATAGATCTCTTTGCGGCTGAAGGTTACAAGAACGCTTGACGAATTCTTTGTTGCGAAAAGCACGATTCCTTCGCCTATAACTTCCCTCGGCAAGTCGTTCCACCCGTACCGTTGTGGCGCGCTCCCGAAGCCGAACAACTTATACTGATAATCCTTCTCAGTGGGAGGAGTTTCCGCCCGCGTACCCTGATATCGGAAAATGCGGAAGTAGTCGCCCAGCTTGACTCCCTGTGCCGTCCCGAGATTCACATAAATCGTATCGTTTTGGCCGACCGACTGCGCCCAGTCCTTCGCGGCGACTACCATTGCCACAGGCTTGCCGCTCACTGGGGCAAAAATATCGAACTTAGCCGGATCTTTGAACGGTCCGACGGGACGCGGCTGGTAAGGGAGCACGATGTCTCCGCGCTGCATCGGCATGCACGAAAACGTGATCTGAGCGATAGACACTTTCGGTAGGGCCTTTACGACCTTGACTTGTCCGAGGTCCACATAAGGATCGCCCATGGCCCTCAGCAACTTGGGCTGCCATTTGAACCAGGACACCTTGTCGTAGTCGCCTTCTTTGCGCATGACGCTAAAGAGGTCCCCCTCCCTTACACCCTGATTCATGCCGCGGTTGATGTGCACATAGTCGCCGCTGCCGAAAGTAAGCCGGAAAGACGACTCTTCGGCAGAGGCAATGTAAGTTTCGCCACCTACCTTTTGATCGGAGAAAAATCCGGCGCAATTGACTTGCGACGCATCCGGCTGGTTGGCCCTCACAACAGCTTCGGAACGCTGCGCGGCGCTGATGCCTGCTCCCAAGAGCAGAGCGAGACACAATTTGGCTGACTTTGCGAGCATCGCAAACTCCTTAGGACACGCCCTCTGGGGCATGCGGGGACTCCACCTCAGCGAAAGTAACAATCCAGGGCGTGCCGGTCAAGAAATTGGACAGAGCGGCTTTACACTTTTGCTACCTCATGCTACATCTCGTGTTTTCAACCATATGCCGCGAATCCCACTGAGCCCAAGCCCCTTCGGTACTCGCGAAAACCGCATTTGCGCTGTGGCGGCTTCAGCGACTGCCGTCGAGATGATTCGCCAGATCCGGCTAGGGCTGAAGGAAACGCCCACGATCGAGCTTCGGCTCGATTGGCTCAAAAGCGACACCGAACGGCGCAAACTACTGGGTTGGCTGGGGAAGCAATCCTTTCGCGGCTCCACTTTTATCGCGACTTGCCGGCGCAAAGTGGCCGGTGGCGAACTTGCCGGCGACATAGAAGCTGAAATGTTTTGGCTGATGGAGGCACGCCGCGCTGGCTGCGTTTGGTGCGACGTGGAAATCGAAACCGAACGCGAACTCCCTGATCAGTCGATTCGCGAATACGCTGTGCCGCCGCGGGTGCTTCTTTCCACCCACGACTTCGAGCGCACGCCGAAATTGCCGCCGGACGTTTCATGTCCGGAGTGCGGAGAAGTGGATGCCGTCAAAATTGCGGCGAATGCCAGGACTATTTCGGACAGCGTGCGTCTGCTTCATCTGGCAAGGCGTTCGCGCTGTTTTGTGGCAGTTCCCATGGGAGAGACGGGGCTTGCCGGACGCATACTGGCGCTGCGCGAAGGGAGCGTGCTTGCGTACGCTCCTATCGGGGAATCCACTGCGCCGGGACAAGTCAGTCTGCGCGAGCTGAAGTATCTTTATCGCGCGCATCGGCTCACGCAGAAAACGGAAGTTTACGGAGTGATTGGTGACCCCATCCGTCATTCGCTCTCACCGCTGATACACAACACTGGCTACATCGCTCGCGGGCGCGATGCGGTGTATCTTCCGTTTCTCGTTCACGACATGAGAGATTTCCTGAGCGCTGTTCCGGAATTCGGCATTCGAGGCTTCAGCGTCACCATTCCGCACAAGCAGGCGATGTTGAAATACCTTTCGGACTGCGAGCCGCTCGCTGTGGAGATCGGCGCGGTCAACACTGTTGCGGTTCGTCGCAATGGTGCTCTCTATGGATGCAATACGGACTATGTCGGAGTGCTTCGAGCACTCGAGCGCAAACTCAAACTGCGCGATAGCCGCGTTTTGATCTTTGGCGCGGGCGGATCGGCCCGCGCGGCGGCGTTTGCGCTTGTGCGATCAGGGTCGCAAGTGTTCGTCTGCGCGCGCCGAGAATCCGCCGCAAGGGAGATTGCGCGCGCTGCCGGCGGCGACGTGGTTCCGCGACGCGCATTACGCTCCGAAACTTTCGATGCACTGCTGAACACTACGCCCATTGGCATGTATCCACACGAAGATGCCTCGCCGCTCGCGTCGCAAGAACTTCGCTGCGATCTCGTTATGGATTTCATTTACCGCCCGATGGAGACACGCCTTTTGAAATTGGCGAGGAAAAAGGGCATCACCACAATCTCTGGTGTCGAAATGTTTCTCGCGCAAGGCTTCGCGCAGTGGGAAATCTGGACGAACACGCACCCGCCGGAATCCGTCATGCGTCGAGCGGTCCTTTCGAAACTTCGCGCTGACGAATTTTCGCGTTAGAGAGCCGCGCGCAGACCCCGCGTCCTCTTCTCGTGTAAACTGTCTCCTCTCGCAAAAGGCTCCGGTTCATGATTCAACCTTCGTTTCCCGAATTTCAGCGGCTCGCCAAACAAGGAAACCTCATTCCTGTTTACGATGTTTTCTCGGCCGATCTTCTCACGCCGGTGAGCGCCTACCTACGTATCGCGCAAGGCGCTCGCTTTTCGTTCCTGCTGGAAAGCGTGGAAGGCGGCGAAAAAATTGCGCGCTACACGTTTGCCGGAGCAAATCCAGAGGAAGTTTTCCGGTATGCCAACGGCGCCTGCGTTCTGGAAAGCCGTGATCGAATCGTCTGGGAAGAAAAAGATCCAGTGACGTTTCTTCGCGCGCATATGGAGCGTTTTCGCCCCATTCGATTGCACGGCTTGCCGCCGCTCGTTGCCGGAGCGATCGGCTATTTCAGCTACGACATGGTTAGACTGATTGAACGCTTGCCCAAGCGGCTTCGCGACGAAATCGGCCTTTTTGACGCGATGCTCATGTTCTATCACGGCATCATTGCGTTCGATCACGTGCAGCACAGGCTGTGGATCGTGCGCAACGTCTACACCGACGGTTCGGGATCGCTGCGTTCGAAATACGACGCGGCCGTGGAAGAAATTCAACGCACGCGGAAATTGCTGGAGCAGCCCGTCGCGGAGGAAGCACCAAAAAAGGGTTCCAAATCGAAAGACCCCGGGAAAGTGAAAATCTCTTCGAATTTTGCAAAGCCTGCTTATCTCGCCGCCGTGCGAAAAGCCAAGGAATACATTCGTGCGGGAGACATTTTTCAAGTCGTCGTCAGCCAGCGTTTTTCGGCGAAATCCAATGCGCCCCCATTCGAAATCTACCGTAAACTTCGCGCGCTCAATCCCTCGCCTTATCTGTTTTTCTTGCAGCTAAATGATGTGGCCGTCGTCGGCAGCTCACCCGAAATGCTGGTCAAAGTGCAGGGTCGCGATGTTTTCTACCGGCCCATAGCCGGCACGCGTTGGCGCGGAAAAGACGAGGCGGAAGATCAACGTCTCGAACGCGAGATGCTCGCCGACGAAAAAGAGCGCGCCGAGCACATCATGCTGGTAGACCTCGGCCGCAACGATCTCGGCCGCGTCTGCGAATATGGCAGCGTTCGCGTCGAAAGACTCATGACCGTTGAGCGCTACTCGCACGTGATGCATCTCGTCTCCAGTTTGCGCGGCACTTTGCGCGAAGACGTCGACTGCTTTGACGCGCTGATGGCCTGTTTTCCCGCGGGCACCGTCTCCGGCGCGCCGAAAGTTCGCGCAATGGAAATCATCGAGGAACTGGAAAAAACGCGTCGTGGCATTTACGCCGGGGGGATTCTGTACCTCGATTTCGCCGGCAATCTCGATTCCTGTATTGCGCTGCGCACCATGGTCATCAAGAACGGCGTCGCATACATCCAGGCCGGCGGCGGTATCGTCGCCGACTCGACGCCAGTGGGTGAGTTCGAAGAAAGTGTCAACAAATCAAAGGCTCTTGTTCGCGCGCTGGAAGCGGCTCACAGCAAACGGTGAAAGTCCGTTCAAGCTCAGTAATCTCGCCTGCTAACTTATCTGCACTCTTCTCTCCACTGCAAGCTGGCCCAGACAGCTTTCTTGCTAAGCTGAAAATCTAGCGAAAAAACCCATGACCACTCCCAAATGGACTGACTTCCCCAAATACCCAGTCATAGCGGGCGTATCTGCCTTGGCCATAGCTGCAACTGTTGCTTGGTGGGCAAAAGTTGATGTAAACGTCCTATTTGAGACAGCGGACATCCGGCGGGGACAACTTTGGAGGCTCTTCACAAGTATCTTCCTTCATCTCGACGTCTTGCATCTCTTGTTCAACATCTGGTGGCTTTGGATCTTTGGAACGCAGGTGGAACGCGTATTTGGGCACGCCAAGACCGCGTTGCTGGTCATTCTGTTCGCCGTGGAAAGCGGGTCGCTTGATTTTGCGTTTTCTCGCGGAGGAGTTGGGCTGTCTGGCGTAGGCTACGGATTCTTTGGTCTCCTCTGGGTTCTGTCTAAGAAAGATGAACGGTTTCGAGGGGCTCTCGACGCCCGAACCGTGAATCTCTTTGTCGGCTGGTTTTTCCTCTGCATTTTCACCACGGTCACGGGGATTTACCCCGTCGGGAATGTCGCGCATGGCGCCGGAGCATTGCTGGGAATTTTGCTCGGCTACGGCATTGCCGTCCGACGACAACGGCTGGCCACGAACATAGCTGCTGGCATGTTGTGTACATTGGGCATATTGGGCTCGACGATTGCCAGACCATACGTAAACCTTTCTCGTGCCGAGGGGTATCAAGAAGCTAGGTGGGGATATGACGCTCTACTCGCTAATGAGGATCGTGAGGCTGTTCGCTGGCTTCGAGATGCATCCTTGTATCAGCCCAAGGCGCCAGAAGTCTGGTTCGATCTTGGAATTGCTTACCAACGGCTAGGAGACTTGACCGCAGCGAAAAAGGCGTACGGGAAGGCTCATGATTTGGCCCCAAAGGAAACTAAATACTCCGACGCAGCCGATAGCCTCAAGTGATCTGAACTGCCGAGGCTCGCAAAAGCGTCCCATTTCCAAATGCGAGTCAATCCGCATTCCTAGCGTAGAATAGAGGCTGGCGATTCCGATGATCCTCCTGCTCGACAACTACGATTCCTTCACGTACAACCTCGCGCAGTATCTTGGCGAGTTCGGTTGCATGGTCGAGGTTCATCGCAACGACAAAATCTCTGTCGAGCACATCGCTCAACGCAAACCGGAAGCCATCATCATTTCACCTGGCCCGTGCACGCCGCGGGAAGCGGGCATCTCTGTCGAACTTGTAAAAAAGCTCGCGGGCAAATTCCCGATTTTGGGTGTTTGTTTGGGCCATCAAGCTATCGGCGAAGCATTCGGCGGGAAAATTATTCGCGCGCCCAAACTGTTTCACGGCAAGACCAGCGAAATTCATCACGATGGAAAAGGCGTCTTCAAAAGGTTGCCGGAGCCTTTTACCGCCACGCGCTATCACTCGCTCATCGTCGAGCGCAAATCGCTTCCGCGCGAACTCGCCGTCACCGCACAAACCGACGACGGCATTATCATGGGTGTCCGCCACAAAAAGTACAAACTTGAAGGCGTTCAGTTCCACCCCGAGTCCGTCCTCACAACTTCAGGCAAGCAACTCCTCAAGAATTTTTTGGCTTCGTGAAACTGTGCCGGCTCTTTCCTGGAGGAATAATGAAGAAACTTCTCGCCGCATTGCTTTTGGCGTTTGGCTTGCCGATTTGCCAACTAGCGAAGGAAGACCGAGGCGCCATCATTTTGCCAAATCCGAAATTGTTAACGTGCAGATCTTCGGACTGTTATCAGCTGTGGTCAGAAAAATCTACAAACACGAACGCTGTTTCCCCCAGGCAGCTAATCATTGATGCGGATAAGGGCTGCCCATATGGGATGACGGCGGTGTATGAAAAATCGGTTTCCATCGACGATTTGTCGGCCGCGATAGATGAACACTACGGCAAATGGGCGGTCCCAGGTTTTGAAAAACCTCAACACAGACTCTGGCGTGTGGAGCCTGAAAAACTCGCGATCCAGCTGAGTGTTTTGGACAGGAACGATGAAAAGAAACATTTTGGCGAGGCGGGAGAAAGCCATCTAATTTACATAGCCTTCGGTGGACGTTCCGCGTGTGCCACTCCGTGATTCCACAGTATGTGAACACCGCTTACCAATTCAATCCCGCAAGCACTGCCCCATAGACTTCGATGCCATTCCACAAATGCCCCAAACGTAGATTTTCGTCGGAACTGTGCTGATGATTGTCGTAGTTCACAATCGGCACGCCCACCCACGGCAATCCCAAATCTTCGAAAACATACATCGGCACGCTTCCGCCTAGCGTCGGTGCAATCACCAAATCGCCGCCTGCTGCTTCCTTCATCACTGAGACGATTGCTTTCGATACGGCCAAATCCATCCGTGTCCGCGAAGCGCGATACCCGCCTTGCTCGATCACCTTCGCGACCTTGGCATGCGCTCGCCGCTCTTCCATCGTTGGCTCGCGGTCCACAACAAAAAATCCCTGCTTTCGAATAAACTCTACAATCTGCCGCGATTTTTCTTTGGGATCCTCGCCTTTCACCAGCCGCGCATCGAGCGAAGCCTCCGCGCGATCCGGCACCACGTTTTGCGCTTGCTCGCCGACGTACGCGCTCCGTATCCCGCGAATGTTCAAAGAGGGCTCCATCAACAATTCCGCCAGCTTTTTCCCGCCACCTTCCGGTTTCGCAATCCCCAGTTCTTTCTGCAAATTCGCATCGTTTTCCGGCATTTCCGCGACAGCGCGTTTTTCCGTCTCGCTCAGCGGCGTCAGGTCATCGTAATAACCAGGAATCCTTACACGCCCGTTTTCGTCTTTCATGGACGCGAGCAATCGCGAAAGCTCCAGCGCGGGATTCGGCGCCCAATTTCCATAATGGCCGCTGTGCAGCGCGCGCACCGGTCCGTACACGGTCACATCCAATCCGATATCTCCGCGATTTCCAAAAAATATAAGTGGCCGCCCGGTCGGATGCACCGGCCCATCCCCGGTCAGCAAAACATCAGCGGTCAACAAGTTCTTATGCAGTTCCAGCGTCTGCTGTAAATGCTCCGACCCCGCTTCTTCTTCGCCTTCGAAAATCACCTTCAAATTCACGGCCAGCGGGATTTTTTTGTCGTTGAGCGCATCGAGCGCCGCCAGTAAAGCCACGATTGGCGACTTATCATCCGACGCAGATCGCGCATAAATTCTCCAGTTGTCCTTGTAATGCGGCGTGGTCGCCGTGGCGGGGAACGGAATTCTTTTCCCACCGGCTTCGATTGCGTTGTCGTACAAAATCGGTTCGAACGGCGCGTGATCCGTCCACGCCGCCGCGTCAACCGGTTGCCCGTCGTAGTGCGCATAGAAAATTACCGTCCGCTTTGCGTCCGGCACGTCCAATTTGCCAAACACCACGGGCCCGCGCCCCTCAATCGAAAGCGTATGCGTTTCGATTCCGCGCGCTTCCAGCATCCCGAGCAATTGCCCCGCATTTTTTTGAATATTGGCTGTGTCGTTTGCCACATTAGGAATCGCGAGGAATTCCCGCAGTTCTCGCATGATCCGGTCTTCATTCTCTTGCCGGTATTCGCGCACGGCTTTCACCGCCGCTTCAGCCACGGTTGACTTCTGCGCTAGCGCCGGAACCGGCAAAAGGGCAATCAGCATTGCCATCGCAACCATTTTCAAGACAATTCTCCTCTTCTTCGCACAGTGTCCTGCAATCTTATCGAAACTGTCCGAATTCAGCCTTTATTCCACGCCTCCCAAAAAACGCAAATCCGGTGCATGTTCCTTCGTACAGGTCCCCTGTGCGGAATACGCCAACAACTTCCATCGCAAAGTACTATCCGCCGCCGCATTAGAAATTTCTAAACTAATTGACGTAACAGAAAAGGAATTTGCACGTCATGTTTCGCCGTATTTTTGCAGCACTGCTAGTCTCTGTGCTCGCTTTGGGCCAGCTGCCCGTCCACGCCGCCGGGGTCACTCCGCTGGGCATTGTCACGCAAGCTTCCAGAGCAAATCTCTCGCGAGTAAACGTATCCGCCGGCGCCACTGTATACGACGGCGATTCTTTCTCAACGGCTTCAGACGGCCTTCTCCGCGTCCGCGCCGGCTCCGCCCAGTTCTACCTCCCTGGCCAAAGCACGGTTGACATCCATTCTGCTCCCGGTGGAACACTCGCCAGGCTCACCTCTGGCACAATCGTTTTCTCTTCGGCTAAAGCAGCGGCAATGGACATCGAAGTTGCCCAAGCCCACATTCGCCCTACGAGCGATCACCCAACGGTCGCACAGATTTCCTTCGCTCATCCCAAGACCATCGATGTCCGTGCGCGTCGCGGCTCTCTTCAGTTTTCTTACAACGGAGAAACGCAGCTTATTCCGGAAGGTGCCGCATACCGCTTCATTCTTGATCCTTCGGATGAAGATGTGGCTGCGGCCACACCTAATTCCACGCCACCCTTTCCCAAAACCAAGCCGCCAAAGTTGCCCACGAAAACCCCCATGTTCGTTTATTTCTTTATCGGCGCTACGGCCGTCGTGACGTACATTGCCATCGATGAGGCCCTCGAATCACCTTCCAAGCCTTAACGCTATTCGTTCTGCTAGTTGCCGAATTTCGCCATTTCTTCTAATTTCTCTTTGGCCGTTCCGCCCTTAATTGCTTCGCCAGCAAGCTCTGCACCTTCTCGCAGTGTTTTCGCAACTCCTGTCACCAACAGCGCCGCTCCTGCGTTTACTGCCACAATGTCGCTGGCGGCTCCGTGTTCCCCGTCAAATATGCGCTGAATCAACGCGGCATTTTCCATTGCCGTGCCTCCGCGAATCGCTTCCAGCGGCGCTCGATCCATCCCAAACTCTTCTGGCGTCACCTCGTAACGCCGAGTTTCCCCGTCCTTCAATTCCACAACTTGCGTCGGCGCCGCGAGCGAGATTTCGTCAAGCCCTCCAGCGCCGTGCATTACCATCGCGCGTTCCGTTCCCAATTCGCGCAGCGTCTCCGCAACCAAATCCAAAACCTCTGCCGAAAAGACACCCAGCACTTGCGCTTGCGCTCCCGCAGGATTCGTCAGTGGCCCCAGTAAATTAAAAACTGTCCGCACACCAATCCGTTTCCGCGCGGGCGTCGCATGACGGGTCGCCGTATGCGCTGCTTGAGCAAACAAAAATCCAATTCCGATTTTGCGAATCGCCTTCCCGCTTTCCAGAAACGGCAAATCAATTCGCACGCCCAGAGCCTCCAGTACGTCCGCCGATCCGCTCAACGAACTCGCCGCGCGATTGCCATGTTTCGCCACGCGCGCGCCAGCAGCTGCCGCGACTATCGCCGCCGCCGTCGAAATATTGAACGTCTGCGCCCCATCTCCGCCCGTTCCGCACGTATCCACCATATTCGCTGGTAGCGCTTCCCCTTCTGCAAATACGCGCGCCGCATGCCGCCGCATCACGCGAGCAAAAGCGGCAAGCTCCAGGGCGCGATAAGGCCGCGCATTCAGTGCCGCCAGCAATCGCACAATCGCCGGCGTTTCCAGCCGCCCGGCGAGCAGCTCTTCCATCAACGCTTCCGCTTCCGCGCGTTCCAGCGCCGAGCCCGCCTCCGTTTTTTCAATCAACAAAACACTCATTTTCCCGCTGCCCGCCTCGCCTTGCTCCAATGATGAGGTTACAGGTAAACTCTAATGTTTCTTGACTGTGCAAAATCTTAACAGTTGACTGCGCTGCGGTCACACCTAATACGGAAACCCAAGAATGAAGATCCACGAATATCAAGCCAAGGCGATTCTTGCGCGCTACGGCGTCACAACGCCTCGCAGTGAAGTCGCTTTCACCAAGGAAGAAGCGCGCGAAGGCGCGCAACGCCTCAAATCGAACGTCATCGTTGTCAAAGCCCAGATTCACGCCGGTGGACGCGGCAAGGCGGGCGGAGTAAAACTCGTTCATTCGCCCGATGAAGCTGCGGAAGTTGCCAGCCGCATGCTTGGCATGAATCTGGTCACGATTCAGACCGGCCCGGGCGGCCGCGTCGTCAAGCGCTTGCTCATCGAAGAAGGCCTCGACATCAAGCGGGAGCTTTATCTTTCTCTTCTGGTTGATCGCAGCGTTGGTCGTGTCGTCTTCATGGCTAGCGCCGCTGGCGGCATGGAAATTGAGGAAGTCGCGAAAAGCAATCCGGATGCGATCATCAAGGAAGTTGTGCATCCAGCCGTCGGCCTGCAGCCCTATCAAGCGCGCAAACTCGCCTTCGGCCTTGGCCTTACCGGTGAAGTTGCAAACAACGCCGCACCGTTTTTCCAGGCATTGCATCGCGCTTTCGTGGACACCGACGCTTCTCTCCTCGAAATCAATCCATGCGTACTCACCGGCGACGGAAAACTTGTCGCGCTCGACGCGAAAATGACCTTCGACGACAACGGTCTTTTCCGCCACAAGGACCTTCGCGGCCTGCGCGACCTCGACGAAGAAGATCCGCTCGAAGTAGAAGCCTCCAAATACGGCCTCAACTACATCAAGCTCGATGGCAGCGTCGGGTGCATGGTCAACGGCGCCGGCCTCGCAATGGCCACCATGGACATTATTAAATACGCCGGCGGCTCGCCAGCAAACTTCCTCGATGTAGGCGGCGGTGCCTCTGCCGATCAAGTCAGAAATGCATTTCGCATATTGATGAGCGACGCGGCCGTGAAGGCAGTTTTTATCAATATTTTTGGCGGCATCTTGCGCTGCGATGTTCTTGCCACCGGCGTCGTCGCCGCTGCAAAGGAACTCCAATTGAAAGTCCCGGTTGTCGTTCGCATGGAAGGAACCAACGTCGAGCAAGGCCAGCAAATTCTTCGCGATTCCGGCCTCGACTTCACCATCGCCAACGGCATGAAAGACGGCGCCGAAAAGGTTGTCGCGCTGGCGGGAGGTGCGCGATGAGCGTTCTGGTCAACGAAAAAACGCGCCTCATCGTGCAAGGTTTTACCGGCCGTGAAGGTACATTTCACGCGCAACAGATGATTGAATACGGCACCAACGTGGTTGGCGGCGTTACGCCCGGCAAAGGCGGAACAAAACATCTCGAGCGCCCTGTTTTCGACACAGTTGCCGAGGCCGTCAAATCCACTGGAGCAAGCGCTTCCGTCATTTTCGTTCCGCCTGCTTATGCAGCGGATGCCATTCTTGAAGCTGCTGACGCCGCTCTTCCGCTCGTCATTTGCATCACAGAAGGCATTCCCGTTCTCGACATGGTTCGTGTTTCGCTCACGATTGATCGCGATAAGACGCGCCTCATCGGCCCCAATTGCCCAGGCGTCATCTCTCCTGGCAAATGCAAAATCGGGATCATGCCCGGCCGCATTCATAAGCCCGGCCACGTCGGCGTTGTCAGCCGCAGCGGCACCCTCACGTATGAAGCCGTGGATCAACTCACGCGCCTCGGCATCGGCCAGTCCACGTGTATCGGCATCGGCGGCGATCCCATCATTGGCACGTCGTTCCTCGATGCCATCAGGCATTTCAACGACGATCCCGATACCCACGCGATCATCATGATCGGTGAAATCGGCGGCAACGCGGAAGAAGCCGCTGCGGCGTGGATCAAAGCCAACGTGAAAAAACCCGTTGTCGGTTTCATCGCGGGACAAACCGCGCCGCCAGGCCGTCGCATGGGTCATGCCGGCGCCATCATTTCCGGTGGACAGGGAACCGCAAAAGACAAATACGCCGCAATGGCTGCCGCCGGTATCAAGACCGTCGAAACCCCCGCGGATCTCGGCAGCACTCTTGCTTCCGCTTTGAAGTAGTTGTAGTGGCGGGTCTTTAGACCCGTGCTTTTCCAATTCTTTGGAGGTTTTCTCTTGTCTCTCGAACGCACCTTCGCAATTATCAAGCCGGACGCGGTTTCGCGCGGAATTCAAGGTGAAATCCTCGCTCGCATCCACAAAGCGGGCTTCACCATTGTCGCGATCAAGTCCATGCGCCTTACGAAAGAAGAGGCCGGCGGTTTCTATGCAGTGCACAAAACGCGACCGTTTTTCGGTGAACTAACCGACTTCATGAGCTCCGGGAAAATCTTTGCTATGGTGCTAGAAGCGGAAGGCGCCATTTCGAAGTGGCGCGACATCATGGGCGCTACCGACCCGAAAAAGGCTGCGCCGGGCACCATTCGCTACGATCTCGGCACGAGCATCGGCAACAACGTCACCCACGGCTCCGACGCGCCCGAAACCGCAGCGTTCGAAATCGGCTATTTCTTCTCGGGCCTCGAACTGATTTGAGGACTTGGTAGCACAGGCACTCTTGCCTGTGCTTTTATGCCATTCCCGCGGATAACTGGATCGCGGTCTCCCGCGTCTATCCAGGTGTAGAATTATCTCGACCGGACCCGGAGGCCGCCATGCGCCGCCGCACATTCCTTCATCACGCCGCCCGCGGCCTCACCGCAGCTTCCTTCGCTTCTCACGCCATCGCCAAACGCTTGCTTGCCCTCCCCGCTCCAGACAAGAGATTTTCCGCTGCGGACGTCGTCACGCTCGGCCGCACCGGCATTCAAACTTCACGCCTTGCCATGGGTACGGGCACGGTCGGCGTCGGCCACCATTCGCACCAAACTGACCTCGGCATCGGCGGCCTCTCCAAACTTCTTCTCAACGGTTACGATAACGGGCTCCGCTTTTTTGATTCCGCCGATTCCTACGGCAGCCATCCGCACGTCGCCGAAGCGCTTAAGCGCGCCGATCGCAGCAAAGTCGCCGTCCTCACGAAATCCTGGGCGCGCGATCCCAACGAAATGCGCGCCGATCTCGACCGCTTCCGCCGCGAACTTAACACCGAATACATCGACGTTTTCTTGATGCACTGCCTGACCGAAGGCGATTGGACCACGCGCTTTCGCCCCGTCATGGACATCCTCGAAGACGCCAAGCACAAAGGCATCATTCGCGCGCATGGCTGCTCGTGCCATTCCATCGAAGCACTTCGCGCCGCCGCAAAATCTCCATGGGTTGACGTGGATCTCGTCCGCATCAATCCCATCGGTTCGCACATGGATGCCGACCCCGAAACCGTCGTCGGCGTCCTCCGCGAAATGAAAGCCGCCGGAAAGGGAATCATCGGCATGAAGATTCTCGGTCAGGGTGATCTGCGCAACCGGCAGGATGAAGCCCTTCGCTATGCCCTGGGCTTAAATCTTCTCGACGCCTTCACCATCGGCGCCGAATCCATCGCCGAACAATCTGACCTTCTCCGCCGCATCTCAGCAGTCGCGTAGTGTAAAATTTTGGGGTGCGGCGACTTGGCGCCGCTTTTGCGATTTCAACCCTTTCGACAAACCAGCTCGCGAAGCTCGCTTCGACTGTTTAGGTGGTTTTCTCATCGTCTGGCCTTCTAACTTTTTCACCCTTCTCATTTTCGACTTACGACCCTAGACTTTGCCTATGGACCTCCGCGATCTAGGCCGTACGCTTCTCATTCTCGGTGCCGTACTCCTTTTCGTCGGTGCCTTCCTCTACTTCGGGGGGAAACTTCCTTTTCGCCTCGGCCGCCTCCCCGGAGACATCATCCATCGCGGCCAACACGGAACGTTCTACTTCCCGATCGTCAGCTGCGTCGTCATCAGCATCGTCTTCAGCGTCCTCATCTGGATCATCAATCAGTTCCGCCGCTAGCTCGGTCTTTCTATCCGCAAAATGCTGCGGTATAACTTTCCCCTTCTCATGAACCAATCGTTTCCCGTGCCGCCCATTTCTGTGTTCAGACGCCATCCCGCCGCAACTTATTTTGTTCTCACGTTCACAATTTCTTGGCTCGGCGCGTTTCTTCTTGTCGCCTCTCGCCTCCTACGAGGAGAATCCATCCCGAAATTCACCGGCCTCATGATGTTCCCTGTGATGTTGCTCGGCCCGTTCCTCTCCAGCATCTTGCTTACAAGAATCTTCGACGGCCGCGCCGGTCTCCACGATCTCTTCCAACGCATGGGACGCTGGAAAATCTTGCCGCGCTGGTATGCCGCGCTGCTCATTCCTCCAGCCTTTGTTCTCGCCATACTTTTTCTATTAATGACTTTCGCCTCGCTTGCCTTCGCTCCCAATCGATTTTTTTCAGGCGCAGGATTCGGCCTTGTGGCCGGTTTCTTCGAAGAAATCGGCTGGACGGGTTTTGCTCTTCCAAAAATGATTTCGCCCGCAAAAACCTGGCTTCCACCCGCCTTTTTGCTCGGTGTTCTCTGGGGATGCTGGCACATTCCCGTCGTTGATTATCTTGGAGTAGCCACGCCCCACGGCTCAGCCTGGCTGCCGTTTTTTCTCGCCTTCACTTGCGCTATGACCGCCATCCGCATCCTCATCGCCTGGCTCTACACGCGCACGCAAAGCATTCTTCTCGCGCAGTTCATGCACGCTTCCTCCACCGCTTCGCTCGTCGTTTTCAGCCCGTCGGCAATCACGCCGCGCCAGGAAGCCTCCTGGTATTTCCTCTACGCCACGGCCCTTTGGCTACTTGTGTCTTTCTTGATTGCAACGGGCCGCTTTACTTCACTCCAAACTCCGCCCGAATGAATTGCTTCACTCCTTCCGTTCCCGTTAGCCGCAAACAAACGAGCGTCCCAGCCTTCTCCAAATCAATGTGAAAATCAAAAAACGCGCAGCACCTGCTCTCTGCCACCACCCACTCCGCAACTTCCGCGACCGTCACATCCGCCGGGCTGTACTGAAACTCATATCCCTTCTCCATCTCTACAGTTTCTCTCCGCATGGCTAGCAATTTCTTCGTCAAAGCTTCATGTCTCGCCCGCTCCGCCGTAGTTAGCGCCTTCGTATTGCAATAGAACTTTGCTGTCGCGCCTGCCGGCATATTCTCGTTCTTTGTCTTTGCGCCCTGCTTCAATGCTCCAGTCCCCGCCGCCCCACTCGCTAAGCTCATCGCCAGCGCGCCCGTTGCAACGATCTTTCCCATCTTCGTTCCGTTCTTTTTCATGACATGCCTCCCTGTGGGATTGCTTCCCCACGCCCAAAATGCTAGAAGTTAAAGTCAGCTTTAAGTCAAGGGTTTAAATCAAAATGAAATTTCATCCTGAGTCCGCCGCGCGCAGACGAAGGACCTCAACTCTGGGCCCACTGGGAGCCAATCATGAAGATCGGTGATCTTTCCCATCGTGCTGGCGTAAACGCTTCCGCCATCCGCTATTACGAAAAAATCGGTCTCTTGCCTCCGCCTCCCCGTGCGAGCGGCCAGCGCCGCTACTCCACCGAGGCCCTCGACCGCATTCTTCTCATTCGCTTCGCTGGTGAAATGGGTTTTACCCTAAGAGAAATCCGTATTTTCTTGAGCGGAATCCGCGAATCCGCTCCGGTCGGCCCGCGCTGGAAGAAACTCGCCTCGCGCAAAATTCTCGAACTCCGCGATCTCGTCGCTCGCGCCCGCCGCCTCGAAAAACTCATGCGCGGACTCTCGCGCTGCCAATGTTCTTCGCTCAACGAATGTGTCCGGCGCCTCGAACTCAGCCCAAACCGCCGCGCGATTGCTCAGTCCCCCTCGAAATCCATTTCCAGCATGCCTGCATCCTAATCGCTGGCACTTTGCCTTTGTGCAATCCGTCGCGCCACTCCATTCCTTGTCCAACCAAATGATCTCTCCCTCCTTCCACTTTAACTCCTCAAAACTTCCGCGGGCAGAATCTCAGTCACTCGCATAGTTCCCCTCATCAAAGCCGGCCCTGCAAACTGACTGGGCTTTGAGCGAAATCTCGAGGTGCGCGAATTCAGTTCGTTTCGAATTAACTAGCTTGCACGCAATGTTAAAATAGCGTTTTCGGCTTTCGCGAAGCCAACCCGCTCCGCCCGCCGCTAAAGAAAGGCCCGGGGCATGTCCATCCGGCGTCAAAAAACTTCACGCAATCTCAAAAGACTGGGCCGTGTGTTTTCAACCACTTACGAATTCATCTTTCGCATTCTTTCCAAAGATCGAAAAATATCTTCTTTCTTTTCAAATTCTTCCGCACTCTTTGCTGAAAACAACCAGGGTGTACCCCTTTTCTGCTGCCATGAAACCCGGATGGTATTCAAAAATGAGAATTGTTTTGATACTTTTGCGCCCTTAACCCCTGTATTTGCCACTTTTACGCAAATCACTCGAGTAGGGGTGCCTCTTGCTCGCCACTCGCCACTCGTCACTCGCCACTTTCTTTCATGACCACTCAACTCCAATTCAACCTCCAACTCGACCGCCGCGCCCTCTCCGTCTCCGAGCTCACCGCGCGCATTCGCGATCTGCTCGCCAAGAATTTCACGGACATCTTCGTCGAAGGCGAAATCTCCAATTGCCGCGAGGCGCAGTCCGGCCATTTCTATCTCACGCTCAAGGACGAAAAAGCCCAAATTCGCTGCGTCTGGTTCAAGCAGCAGATGCGCGGCGTCAAATTCCGCCCCGAGGATGGACTGAAAGTTACGGTGCGCGGAAGCATCAGCGTTTACGAAGGGCGCGGCGAATATCAAATCTATGTCGAGTCCATGGAGCCCGCCGGCCGCGGCGCGCTGCAACTCGCGTTCGAGCAGCTCAAGAAACGTCTCGAAGCCGAAAGCCTATTCGACGCGAAACACAAAAAGCCGCTTCCTCTTCTTCCCAGCCGCATCGGCCTAATCACTTCGCCCAAAGGCGCGGCCGTTCGCGACGTTGTCCGCATCCTGCGCCGCCGTTTTCATAACGTGCATCTGACCGTTTTTCCCGTGCGCGTGCAGGGTGACGGCGCCGCGGAAGAAATCGTTCGCGCGCTGCGATTTTTCAATCAGCGAAAACTCGTCGACGTTTTGATTCTCGCTCGCGGCGGTGGATCAATGGAGGATCTCTGGTCCTTCAATGAGGAAATTGTCGCGCGCGCCATTTTCGATTCCGAAATTCCCATCATCTCCGGCGTCGGCCACGAAACCGATTTCACCATCGCCGATTTTGTCGCTGACGTTCGCGCGTCCACTCCATCCGCCGCCGCCGAACTCGTCGTGCAAACGCGCCGCGAATTCGATAAGCACATCGCCGACCTGCAACAAGCTCTCGCCGAGCAAATCCGCTATCGCATTTTGGTCTTAAGCCGCCGCGTTCACGAACTCGGCGCAAGTCGCGGCTTCCGCCGCCCGCTTGATCTCCTGCGCCAGCAGCGACAGCGCGCCGATGAAATGACTTCGCGCCTAGCGCTCGGTCTTCGCGCCCGCCTTGAACATGCCCGCAAGCGCTACACTGCTGCTCATCTTCGCATTTTCCGTTTTGATTTTCGCGCCAGAATTTCCGCGCTAAGAGTTCGCCTCGAGCGCCAATCCGCCGAACTCGGCAAACGCATTGAGCGCCTCTCTCGTGCGAAACGCGACCTCGTCGAAAAACTTCGCCTCCAGCTCGAAGAGCGGAGCCCTCTAAGGGTCCTCGAACGCGGCTACTCAATCGTCACCGACGCCAACGGTAGCGTCCTTCGAGACTCCGCTAGTGTCGCGATAGGTGATTCCGTTTCAATTCAGTTGCACAAAGGCAGATTGTCGACAGAAGTGAAGAAAAAGGAGGCGTAACGGACGACGGATGACTGAAAACTGACGACTCGTGCGGGCTAGTCTTCTTCTTCGGCCGACGAAACTTTCAGCACAGCAAGGAACGCTTCCTGCGGAATGTCCACTTGGCCGACGCGCTTCATTCGGCGCTTTCCTTCTTTTTGCTTTTCGAGAAGCTTGCGTTTGCGCGTAATGTCGCCGCCATAGCACTTAGCCAAAACGTTCTTACGCATCGCCGCAACCGTTTCACGGGCAATCACGCGGCTGCCAATCGCCGCCTGAATCGGCACCTCGAACATTTGCCGCGGAATTAGCTTCCGCAAGCGCGAAACAAGTTCGCGGCCGCGCTCATAAGATTGGTCGCGATGGCAAATCATCGCCAGCGCGTCCACCGGCTCGCCGCCGACCAGCACATCCAGTTTCACAAGGTCGGATTCCTTGTACCCGGCAAGTTGGTAATCGAGCGAAGCATAGCCTCGCGAAACCGACTTCAGCCGGTCGTAAAAATCGAGCACGATTTCGTTGAGCGGCAATTCGTAGGTTAGCATCACGCGCGTAGGCGAAAGATATTCGAAGTTTTTCTGTGTGCCGCGCTTGTCCTGGCAAAGCTGCAATATTCCGCCCACCGATTGATCGTCCGTGATGATCATCGCTTTGATGATCGGTTCTTCGATCTTTTCGATGTCGCTTGGCGCAGGAAATCTTGCGGGGCTGTCCACTTCAATCATTTCGCCGCCGACGCGCGTAATTCTGTAACGCACGCTCGGCGCCGTCGTGATGAGGTTGAGACTGAATTCGCGCTCGAGCCGCTCTTGCACTATTTCCATGTGCAGAAGGCCAAGAAAGCCACAGCGGAATCCGAAACCGAGCGCGACGGAATTTTCCGGCTCGTAGTCGAGTGAAGCGTCGTTGAGTTTCAGTTTTCCAAGGGCGTCGCGCAGCGGAGCGTAATCGTCGGCGAGCACGGGAAAAAGTCCAGCGAACACCATTGGTTTTGTCGCTTCAAAGCCGGGCAGCGGCGGCGCGGTGCTTCCGGCTTCGATGATCGTGTCGCCCATGCGCGCGTCGGCGACTTGCTTGATGTTTGCGACAACGAATCCCACATCGCCCGCTTCGAGTTCATCGAGTGCGACGGGTTTTGGAGTCAGTGCGCCAAGCTGTTCGACTTCGTAAATTTCGTTGCTCGCGCAGAGTCGAATCTTCATGTGATTCGCGATGCGGCCTTCCATCACGCGAACCAGAACGACGGCGCCGCGATAAATGTCGAACCACGAATCGAAAATCAGCGCCTGCAACGGATTTTGCGCGTCGCCTTTTGGCGGCGGAATTCTGTGTACGATCGCTTCGAGAACTTCTTCGACGCCGAGGCCGCTTTTCGCGCTAATCATCAGCGCGTCTTGAGCGGGAATCGCGAGCACGTTTTCGATTTGCTCTTTCACGTAATCCGGCTGAGCCGCAGGCAAATCAATCTTGTTGATGACCGGAACGATCGTCAGATTGTTTGCCGCGGCGAGAAAGGTGTTCGCAACGGTTTGCGCTTCGACGCCTTGCGACGCGTCCACGACAAGCAGAGCGCCTTCGCAGGCGGAAAGTGCGCGCGAAACTTCGTAGGAAAAATCGACGTGGCCCGGAGTATCGATCAAATTCAGGCGGTAGGTATTTCCGTCTTTTGCTTGGTAGTGGAGCCGAATGCTTTTTGCTTTGATGGTGATGCCGCGCTCGCGTTCGAGGTCCATCGAATCGAGAATCTGCCCGTGCGTCATTTCACGCTCGGAAAGCGCGCCGGTCATTTCCAGCAGGCGGTCCGCGAGCGTGGACTTGCCGTGGTCAATGTGCGCGATGATGCAGAAATTTCGCTCGAACTTTGGGTCCATGCAGTTTTTCTATTTTGCGACAGGAGCGGAAAAGTAGCGCCTGACAGCCGATTCGGCGGGCCGTTGCCCCGCGCATGCGCGCAGCAAAACACACCGTGTAAACACTCAGTGTACCGTATTTCGCTCGTCTCTTCAGCCGTGACGAGCAAGCGCGGCGCGCATCTAAATCGGGAGTGTCTTTACGGGAGTTTTGCATGATTCCTTTTTCGGTTTTGGATTTGAGCTCGATCGCGGAGGGCAGCACGGCTTCAGATGCGCTGCGAAATTCGCTGGAGCTGGCGCAGCACGCGGAAAAACTGGGCTACAAGCGCTACTGGCTCGCGGAACATCACAACATGCCGGGAATTGCGAGCGCGGCGACCGCGGTGGTGATCGGACATGTTGCAGGCGGGACGAAGACGATCCGCGTGGGTTCCGGCGGAATCATGCTGCCGAATCATTCACCGCTGGTGATCGCGGAGCAGTTTGGCACGCTTGCTTCGTTGTTTCCGGGGAGAATCGATTTGGGATTGGGACGCGCGCCGGGAACGGATCCATTTACAACGCGGGCGTTGCGCCGGGAAAAATCCGCGAGGGCGGATAATTTTCCGGAAGATGTTTTGGAGTTGCAAAAATATTTGGGTGAGATTGAAGAAGGACAAAGAGTGCGGGCAATTCCAGGAGCAGGAACGCACGTGCCGATTTGGTTGCTGGGTTCGAGTACATTCAGCGCGCAACTGGCCGCGTCGATGGGATTGCCGTTTGCATTCGCTTCACATTTCGCTCCAGCGGATTTGACAATGGCGCTGCGGCTGTACCGGAATTTGTTCAAGCCGTCCGCGCAGTTGGAAAAACCGTATGCGATGGTTGGGGTGAATGTGATCGCAGCGGAAACGGATGCGAAAGCGCGATATCAATTTTCGTCGCTGCAACAATCGTTCACGTTGTTGCGTCGCGGAACGCCGGGAAAAGTTCCGCCGCCAATTGAGGATATTGATTTGTTCTGGAGTCCCGTGGAAAAAGTGATGGCGCAAGAGACTTTGTTATTTTCCGCTGTGGGTTCCGCGGAAACAGTCGGGCGCGGCTTGCGAAAAATAATTGACCTGACGCAAGCGGACGAACTGATCCTCGCCGCGCACATTTATGATCATCAGGCGCGCCTGCGTACGTTTGAAATTGCCGCCAGCATTCGCGATCACATCAACGCAAGCGCAGAGCGAAAGAGCGAAGCGATCAGCGCGGATTGAATCAATTCCTCAGCTGCTAAAGCCCGTTCTTATGCGGCAATGGCACGGCAGAAGTCGTGCCCTCCAAATCCTAGGGTAGGGTGAAGGCGAGGACGTAGTCGCCTTGTTTGGTGCCGAGCTTGCCGTGGCCGCCGGCGGCGATGACAAGGTATTGTTTGCCGTTGAGTATGTAAGTCATGGGAGTGGCCTGACCTCCGGCGGGAAGATCGAACGACCAGAGTTCGGCGCCAGTCTCGGAATTGAAAGCGTAGATTTTGTCCTCCATGCCCGCGGCGGAAAAGACGAGGCCACCTGCAGTAACGATTGGGCCGCCTAGATTGATTGTTCCGGTTTTCTGGCCGGGAATGTAAGTGCCAAGCGGAACATCCCAAACTTTTTTTCCTGAGAACAAATCGACCGCGGCGACGGTACCCCAGGGCGGAGCTGTACACGGAAGGTTGCTCGGAGCAAAGAACGGCGTTCGAAACATTCCATAAGGCGCTCCTTCCTGACGGCCAAATTCGCCGTGGAGGCGCATGGATTCGGGCGCATTCCTGCGCACAGAGTCGTATTGATCCCGCGGAACGAGTTTTACAAAGAACGCCAGCCGGTTCGTGTTCATGATGAGCAGGTGATGCGCGGGATCGTACGCCGCGCTTCCCCAATTCACTCCGCCAACGTTTCCCGGATAGAAAAAGGATCCTTCGAGCGAAGGCGGCGTGAAGATGGATCCGGCGCGGGCAGCTTTGATTTTTTCCGCGCACCAGGAACGGGCTTCGGGCGTCGTGCCCCAGGCATCTTCCGGCGTGAGCGTCTCCGGAATCACCGAGATGCTGGAGGGCTGAGTGGGCCAGGACTCTTCGCCTGGGATGTCCGATTGCGGGACAGGTTTTTCCTCTACGGGAATAATAGGGAGGCCGGTCAAGCGATTAAGAACGAGTACGCGGCCCATTTTTGTGGCGATGGCGATAGCGGGAGCGTTGTCCTTCCAAAGGAAGAGAGTTGGCTGCGCGGCGACGTCGTAGTCCCAGAGGTCATGATGTACGACTTGAAAGCCCCAAACGAATTCACCGGTAGAGGCTTTAAGTGCGACAACGGAGTTGGCCCATTTGTTGTCACCCTTGCGAAAGCCACCGAAAAAGTCTGGACTGGCGCTGCCGGTCGGAATGAAAACAAGATTGCGTTCGGGATCGACGGAGATGGTGGACCAAGCGTTACCAGCGCCGGTGCGAGGAGTGGTTTTCAAAGCCCAAGGGATGGGATCCCAGGTCCAGCGAAGTTTGCCGGTGCGCGCGTCGAAAGCGCGGACGATGCCTCGCTCGAGAGTGACGGCGCGATTGTCGCCGATGGAAGAGCCGGTAATGACGACGTCCCCTGCGATGGCTGGAGCGGAAGTGACTTGATAGTCTCCGGGGTCGCGCAGTTTTACATCATTGGTGAGTGCGATCTCGCCATTGTCGCCGAAATCGCTGCAAAGCTTTCCTGTTGCGCCGTCGAGCGCGATGAGACGCGCGTCGAGCGTTCCGAAGAAGATGCGCAGCGCGCAAGGTTGATTGGGTTTTGCTTTGGGATCATGCCACGCGGAGACACCCCTGGAGGTAACTTCGGAGGCTCCGTAGGGCAGCTCCAGTTGCGGATCGAACTCCCAGAGTTTTTCTCCGGTTTGAGCGTTGATGGCGAAGACGTGGTCATAAGGAGTGGTGAAAAAGAGTTTTCCATCGGCCAGGATAGGTGTGGCTTCGAAGGCGGCTTTTTTGTCGAGGTTGTCGGGATCATGAGGGAGAGCGCCTGTGCGGAACGTCCACGCGACTTTAAGCTGCGCAACATTGGCGCGATTGATCTGCGCGGCCGGAGAGAAGCGGGAGCCGCCAGGATCGCCGCCATAGGCGGGCCAGGTGGCGTCGCGGGTTTGGGCGACCGCGAGAGGTGAGAATACAAGGAGGGAAATGAGGACGGCTTGGGGGATTTTCATAGTCAGATTTGATAACCCGAAACCCATTGCTGGTACAAGCGGGAGTTGCAATGGGTGGTGAAAGCCGGAAAGGCAGGAATGCCGTCCAACAGACGGGGAGGTGTCGAGATGAGGATACGAATTGCGATTGTTTTGAGTTTGCTGGTGGCCGCATCGGTCGGGGCGCAGGAGAAGAAGCCGATAACGCTGCGGGAATTGCTGGTTAAGGAACTTCGTTCGACGCATAACGACAACAAAGACTGGTTTGTTCCGGCGATGGTAGCGGTGAAGGGGTTGACGGCAGAGCAGGCCAATTGGAAGGATGGGAAAGGGAATCACTCAGTCGGCCAACTTACTTATCACCTACTTTTCTGGGACAAACGCAACTTGATGAACTTGAAAAGTGAGAAGCCGGAGAAGTTTAGCGGTAACTAATGACGAGACATTCGATAATTTCGATGCGAAGAAGTGGGACGAAACAGTGAAAGAGCTGGACGACGTTATGACGGAGATGGAGAAGTGGGTAGAGACGGCAGACGAGGAAAAACTGCAGAAGGCAGCGCAGCTGATTGCGAATATCAGCGCGCATAATGCGTATCACGTCGGGCAGATTATCTACGTGAGAAAAGAGCAGGGATCGTGGGACCCAAATAACGGGCTTCGATAAAGGGCCGAAGCGCAAAGAGGTCGCCTCAAGCAGACGATGTGGACTTGACGGATTCTGCATGGGTCAGGAAAGGCGGGTTTCGGAGGGGATTGCGGGCGGGTATAGTAAAGAGGGACAGAGACGCTGGCCGCTTGCGTTCTGTTCCGCGAGGCAGCGCATAGAAGACGGACACTTCCCGGAGAGCAGGTCGTAAAAGCGGAAGCGTACGCTGCCCAAGTAGCGGGCCAGTTTGAATTTTTGCTTATTGTGTCACGAATTAAGAAATTCAAACTGGCCCGCCGCTGCTGCCCACGAAAAATTCGAAAATACCGCAGAGGCAAGACTGCCTGATGGCTGCAGACGTCAGCAAGAACCTGGACAAAGCGAAACGCTTCCTGGAGAAAAATCGGGTTCAGGAAGCGATCGAGGCGTATCTAATGGTGCTGGATGAAGCTCCCGGGCACCAGGAAGCGACGCAAGCGCTGGGGGATTTATACGCGCGCATGGACCAGCCGGACCGCGCGGCGGTGTATTACGGGATGTTTTTCGATTTGCTGGTGGATCCGAAAGACGAATCGAAAGCGCTGGCGATTTACAACCGGTTCCTGAAAAATTCCACGACACAACTGGCTCCGGAGCGCATTACGCGGTACGCATTTTTGCTGCAACGGCAGAACCGCGGAGAAGAAGCGATCGAGCAGTACAACAAAGCGGCTGAAATTTTTGCAGCCGTGGGGCGGGCGGAAGACGCACTTTTTTGCTGGGAGCGGGTTGCCCAGCTCGACCCGGATAATCTTTCGCGACAAATGAAGCTGGCCGAAGCAGCGGAAAGGGCCGGAAAAAACTTGATCGCGGCGCGGGCGTTTTTGCGCGCGGGGCAGTTAGCGACGGCAGCCGGTTCGCATGTCGAAGCGTTGAAAGTGTTGGGCCGGGCGCACGCGCTTGCTCCGCAAGAGCGAAGCGCCGCGATGCTCTATGCCGAGGCGAAGTTGCGGGCGGGAGAGGCTTCAGAGGCAGCTTCGCTGCTCGAACCATTTGCAGCGACGGAAAACGATACCGCGTTTTTAGAGACGTTCAGCGACGCGTTGACGCGCTCCGGGAAACTGGATCGCGCAAGAGAAGTTCTGGAGAAACTGCTGCGCGAGAAAAACGCCGGACTGGTGCGGCTGTTCGAGCTAGTGGATGCGTATGCGAGCCTAGGGCATGACGCGAAAGCAGTGGAATTGCTGCAGATGCTGAAAAAGCGGATGTATGCGGACAGAAAGCAAAACGAATTTATCGCAGAGCTGGACAACATCGGAGGAAAGCATCCGAAGTCGCAGGCGATTCTGGAATTCTGGGCGGCACTCTATAATGAGCTGAACCGGGAAGCGCAATATTTTGAAGTTTTAGTGAAGCTGTTCGACGTGCACCTGGAAAAGGGGAATGTACCGAAGGCGTGCGAGACGCTGGAACGGCTTGTAGATATTGATGCGTACGATTTCCGGAACCAGCAGCGGTTCGAACAGTTGCGCGGAAAAGCGGATGATGCGTTCTTACAGCGAGTTTCGGGACGGCTGGCGAAATCCTCGAGCGCGGGGACGTCGTCACCTCGGCAGCAACCATCGGCGGTGAGCGCGTCGGCACATACGCAAGGTGGGGCAGAAGACGGGAAACATACGCAAAATACGCAGGCCCTGGAAGATTTGATCGTGCAGACGGAGATTTTCTTGCAGTACTCGTTGCACGCGAAAGCACAAGAGCGCTTGCAGAAGATTGCGTCGCAATTCCCTGGCGAGGAAGAAAGAAACGCGCGGCTGCGGAATTTGTATGAAACGGCGAACTGGTGGCCTGCGGGCAGTCCGAAGCCGAAACCGCCTGCGGCGGCTGCCGGGCCGACGACAGTGGACGCAGAGCCGGTGGCCACCGTTCATTCGGGGAAGACGGGAGTCTATTCCACCGATACGATGCGGGACCTGACGAAGATTTCGGAGATCAACCAGAAGATTTTCCGTCAGCAGACACCGCGAGCGATGTTGAACACGGCAGTGAGCGAAATTGGGCAGCATTTGCGCGCGACGCGTGCGCTGGCCGTGATTGGCGCGCCCGGACGGCCTCCGGAATTAGCGGCGGAGTTTTGTTCGGCTTCGGTGAAACCTGCGCCGGGAGCGCAAGTTGTGTTTTTGCTGGCGCAGATGGAAAAGGCCGAGCCGGATGAATTGGGCGGGCTGGTTTTGGAGTCCGGCGCGGTGCTGAAGGAATTGGGACTCGCGACGGCGATGGGAGTGATGATAACGGACAAAGAAACGCAGCAGCCGGCGGCGATGATCATTTGCGGTTTCGCGCAGCCGCACAAGTGGAAGCCGAATGAAGTTTATTTTTTGCAGGCGATTGGCGATCAGATGCTGATGAGCGTGAGCCATACGCGGCTGCGGTCGCTGGTGCGGCGCATGGGAGTGTCAGACGAGCGCAGCGGGTTGCTGAGCCGGAGTTCGTATTTGAGCTGCTTGCTGACGGAAGCGGATCGCGCGCGGACGCAGGGGACGCCGCTCTCGTTGACGATTTTGCAGATTGACCGTGGGGCTGAATTGCTGAAGCAACAGGGCGAATCGCCGATGGAGAAATTCCTGGAGCAGCTGTCGCGGTCGCTGCAGCCGATTGTGCGGCAGAATGATGTGGCGGTGAAATATACGTCGTGGTCGCTGGCATTTATTTTGCCGGACACGACGTTGGCGGGTGCGCAGAATCTTGCGGACAAGTTGCGGCGCGCGGCAAGCGGGCTGCGGCCGCCGTGGGATGCGACGGCGGTAACGTTGAGCGCAGGAATTGTGGAAGCGGTGGCAAAGGCGGAGTTCGATTCTGAAGATATTGTAACGGACTTGATCAATCGGGCGGAACATTCGCTGGAAGAGGCGCGGAAGAAGGGCGACACGATGGTGGCGCTCGAGAGCCCGAAGGTTTAGCGAAGGTAAGCTTCTGAGATTTTACTTTACTTCTTTTCGCAGCTTCCTAACCAAATGCACACCGACACTGTCGCGGCCCGTCAGCAAGCCACCCCAGTGATGCGAAGCAGTCCAGAGTTCCGCTCCAGACTTTGCATCGATTACCGTCAGGTATGCATCGCGCGGTGGCAGGCCTCTTGTTACATCGGAGACTCTGTCCTCGTCAACCTTTTCTCTAGCGGCTACCGTCCCTGTCCGGCCCGTAGACACGACAAAGTGGTCGCCCTGATAGGGATCTGCTGAAAGCAGAATAATGAGGTCGGCCTTCGTTCGCTCCTGCACAATTTCAAACTTGCCCCATTTTTTTAGTTCCGCGACTGTTTTTCGTCCAATCATTAGATTTGCTTGGGATTGGTCGTCAAAAAAGACAAATTTAGCTACACGGATTCTCTGCAGGGCCGCCTTGCGATCTTTGGTGTGAATAGCAGCCACAGAGGTAAAGACTGAGAAGAGAAAGGCCGCAGTAAGGAATAAAGCTGTACCGCTCATGCGACTGGCGCGCATTAGAATCGGAGTATAGCGCTAATTTCGCGGAATTTGAGTTCGACGGTAAACTTGAGGTTGCTCTGAGCGGGCGTGAAAGAGAGAGGAAAACATGTTTCCGACGGATGTGGTGATTGTGGCGGGGGCGCGGACGCCGATGGCGCGGTATACGGGCGCGTTTTCTGATGTGAGTGCGATTGACTTGGCGGCGCATGCTTCGAAGGAAGCCGTGAAACGATCCGGGGCGAATCCTGAGGAGTTTGATCACGCGATTTTTGGAAACGTGATGCAGACGAGCGCGGATGCGCTGTACGGCGCGCGGCACGTGGCGTTGAAGGCGGGATTGAAGACGGAGACGCCGGCGGTGACGGTGAACCGTTTGTGCGGGTCGGGAATTGAAGCGATTGCGCAGGCGGCGCATCGGTTGCTGCTGGGCGAAGCCGAAATGGTTTTGGCGGGCGGGATGGAGAATATGACCCAGGCGCCGTTTGTGATTCGTGGACTGCGCAATGGATTGAAGCTTGGCGGCGGCGCGCTGGAAGACACGTTAATGGTGGGATTAACGGATACCTATTGCGGATTGCCGATGGCGATGACGGCGGAAAAGCTGGCTGAACAATATGGCGTGACGCGAAAGGACGCGGATGCGTATGCGCTGCGGAGCCAGCAGTTGGCGGATGCGGCGTACAAGGCGTGCCGGATTCGCGAGGAGCTGGTGCCGGTGGAAGTGAAGCAGGGGAAAAAGTCGATTATGGTGAGCGAAGACGATCACCGGCGGCCCGAGACGACGATTGAGATTCTGGAGAAGCTGCCGCCGTCGTTTAAGAAGGACGGAATTGTGACGGCGGGAAATGCTAGCGGGATTGTGGATGGAGCTGCGGCGGTGGTGGTGACGCGCGAGAAAATTGCGAAAGAGCGCGGATTGAAACCGATTGGGCGAATTGTTTCGTGGGGAGTGGCGGGGGTGGATCCGAGCATCATGGGAATTGGGCCGGTGCCGAGTTCGCAGAAGGCATTGAAGGCGGCGGAACTGAAACTAGAGCAGATGGACCGTGTAGAAGTGAATGAAGCGTTCGCGGCGCAGTATTTGACGGTGGAAAAGGCGCTGGGGTTGAATCGCGACAAAACGAATGTGAATGGCGGAGCGATTGCGCTTGGGCATCCGCTGGGGGCGAGTGGGACGCGGCTCCTGATTACGCTGCTGAATGAGTTGCGGCGGAATGGGTTGAAGTACGGATTGGCGACGGCGTGCATTGGCGGCGGGCAGGGAATTGCGATGGTGGTGGAGAGTTTGAATTAACGAATAAGAAGCCAGGGCGTAAAGAAAAGGCTAGCAAGGTTTACGTCCGCTTGAGTGGACAAGTTTGTAGGTGGCTACGGCGTAAAAGCAGCGTCAAGCCGCCGCACTCCAATGAGATTCTGGTAGACTTTTCGGACGCGGACGGCGGGGGTTCGTTCGCGGAATCAGCGAGGAAAATCGATGGCGATTCAGAGAGTGGGAGTGGTTGGGTGTGGGCTGATGGGGTCAGGGATTGCGCAGGTGTGCGCGGCGGCGGGATTTACCACTGTGGTGCGGGAAGTGACGCCAGAGTTGGTGGAAAAAGGATTGAAGGGAATTGAGAAGAATTTAGCCCGACTGGTGGAAAAAGGCACGATTAACGAGTCGGTGAAGGGAGAAATTCGCGGGCGGCTGAAGGGAACGACGGCGATTGAGGATTTGAAAGATTGCGATTTGGTGATTGAAGCGATCATCGAGCAATTGCCGGCCAAGAAAGAATTATTTAGCGCGCTCGACAAGCAATGTCCGGCGAGCACGATTTTTGCGAGCAATACTTCTTCGCTGACGATTACGGAGATTGCGACTTCGACCAAGAGGCCGGAACGATTTGTGGGACTGCATTTTTTTAATCCTGTGCCGGTGATGAAGCTGGTGGAAGTAGTGCAAACGATTGCGACAGATGCAACGGTGTATGAAGAGGCTGTGGCGTTTGGCGCGAAGCTGGGGAAAACGGCGGTACGGGCGAACGACTCGACTGGATTCATTGTGAACCGGTTGCTGGTGCCGTATTTGCTGGATGCGATTCGCGCGCTGGAAGAGGGCGTGGGGTCCATCGAGGACATTGATAATTCGATGAAGCTGGGATGCGGGCATCCGATGGGCCCGCTGACGTTGCTGGATTTTGTGGGATTGGATACGACGTACTACATTTCGCAGATCATGTATGACGAATTCAAGGAGCGGAGATTTGCCGCGCCGCCGTTGTTGAAACGGATGGTCCTGGCGGGGTGGAATGGACGGAAGAGCGGGCGGGGATTTTATGACTACAGCGATCCGGCGAAGCCGAAGGCGCTGAAATTCTGACTTCGGGTCAACGGTAGAATCGAAGAGAGATTTCTCTCTTCACAAGCCGGCCGATTCATCAGAATGAACCGAAAAACCAAAGGCGTCGGCTTGCTTCGCTCGAAATGACAGTAATTTGTATTTGAGATGGGTGGATATGGGATACGAGAACCTAATTTACGAAACGAAAGATGGAATTGCGTGGATTACGTTTAACCGGCCGAAGGTGCTGAATGCGCTGAACCGGAAGACAGTGGAAGAGCTGCGCGAAGCGTTGACGGATGCGAGAGATGATACGAGCGTGCGCGTTTTGATCTTGACGGGAGCGGGCGAGAAGGCATTTGTTGCTGGCGCGGACATTGGTGAATTGGCGCAGCAGACGCCGGTGAATGGAAAGGAGTTTTCATTGTTTGGGCAAGGGGTTTTTCATTTGCTCGAGACAATGGGCAAGCCCTCGATTTGCGCAATCAACGGATTTGCACTTGGCGGCGGATGCGAGCTCGCGCTGACGTGCTCGATTCGAATTGCAAGTAAGACGGCGAAATTGGGACAGCCGGAAGTGAAGCTTGGAATTTTGCCAGGGTATGGTGGGTCGCAACGATTGGCACGGCTTTGCGGAAAAGGCGTGGCGCACGAGCTTTGTTTGACCGGCGAAATGATCTCCGCGGAAGAGGCGATGCAGATTGGGCTGGTCAATCATATTTATGAACCTGCGGAGTTGCTGCCCGCGGCGGAAGCGATGGCGAAGAAAATCATCGCGAATGGGCCGCTGGCGGTGAAATTCACGATGGAAGCGATTGAACGCGGCGTGGAAATGCCGCTGGAAGAAGGACTGTTTTTGGAAGCGACGCTGTTTGGCGTGGCGTGCGCGACGGAAGACATGCGCGAAGGGACGAAAGCGTTTTTGGAAAAAAGGCCGGCGCAGTTTGGAGGGAAGTAAAGGACGTAAGTAAAGGACGTAAGGGAAATAGAAGAAGTAGAGGATAAGAAAAATTAGAAATGGCGGGACAATTACAGCCTGGAAAAATAGAAGGCGAATTGAGCGCGGCGGGGCTGCGGTTTGGAATCGCAGTGAGCCGGTTCAACAGTTTTATTACAGAGCGGCTGCTGGCGGCGGCGCTGGATGCGCTGGAGCGTGCAGGTGCAGGAAGTAAAGATGTAGAGGTCGTGCGCGTTCCGGGTGCGTTTGAGTTGCCACTGACGAGCAAGAAGCTCGCGCAGACGGGAAAGTATGATGCCTTGATTGCGATTGGATGCGTGATTCGCGGAGAAACGGCGCATTACGATTACGTTTGTTCGGAGACTTCGCGCGGATTGCAGCTGGCACAAATGGATACGGGAGTGCCAGTTATCTTCTGCGTGCTGACAGTGAATACGCTGGAGCAGGCGATTGACCGCGCGGGATTGAAGGGCGGCAACAAGGGATTTGAAGCAGGGTTAGCGGCAATTGAGATGGGGCGGCTTTCGAAAAAGCTGCGCGGCGCTGCCGGTGCGGCTCCTAAAAAGAAAGCGCGGCGGTCGTAACGTGGGGTTGCGAGCAAAGGCGCGCGAATACGCTATGCAGATGTTATTTCAGTCCGAGATGAGTCCGCAGGACACCCAGAAACTCGAAGCAAAATTCTGGAAAAGTGCGAAGGCGGCGGACACGACGCGCGAGTTTGCGAACGCGCTGTTTGAAGGAGCGGCAAAAGAAGTTGCCGGGCTGGACGAAGTGATTGCAAAGCACGCGGAAAATTGGCGGCTGGAGCGACTGGCGGCGATAGACCGAGCGATATTGCGGCTTGGAATTTATGAACTGAGGCAAGGCGAGACGCCAGCAAGAATTGTGATCAATGAGTCGGTGGAGTTGGCAAAGAAGTTCTCTTCGGAGGATGCATCTGCCTTTGTGAATGGAGTCTTGGATACTGTCCGTAAGTCAATGATAAAAAACTAGATAGAATATATCAAGGATTTTTCTGGCATCTCCGAAACTTAGACCCGCGGCGCGGGTTTAAGTCTTCAGTTGGTCGGAACAGGTCGAGGGCTAAAGAAAAAAACAGGAGAAGCAAAATGAGCACTACGGGTGTGTTTCGACGAATCACCATGGGCATCGCGTTCGCAGGACTGGTTTCAGGCGGCGCGTGGGCCCAGGCTCAGGATCCGACTCCCCAGCAGCAAGATATCCAGCAAGATAAGAAAGACATTCGAAACGATAAGAAAGACTCGGCCAAAGATCGCGCGGATCGAAACAAAGATCAGCGCGACATCAACCAGGACAAGCGGGATGTTCGCAGCGACAGGAAGGATATCCGGCAGGACAATCGCGATATTCGCAACGATAAGCAGGACATTCACCAGGACAACCGCGACATCCGCAACGACAAGACGGATTTGGCGAAGGACCGGGCCGACCGCAACGCGGATCAGCACGATATCAACAAAGACAAGAGAGAACTGGCCCGCGATGATGCGAAGTACGGTGCGAACAGTTCGCAGGCGCAGGCTGACCGCAAGGATTTGCACCAGGATCGCGTGGACCGCAATCAGGATCAGCGCGATATCAATAAGGACAAGCGCGACCTGAATGCGGACCGCCGTGACCAAAACCAGGATATGCGCGATCTGCACCAAGACCGCACAGACCGCAATCAGGATGTCCGCGACTTGCACAAAGACAAAAAGGATTTGCATCAGGACCGCAAGGACCGGAACAAAGACCAGAAGGACATCAACAAAGACAAGAAGGATCTGAAAAAAGATCGCGCTGACTTGCGGCAAGATCGCAGGCACCGGTAAGAATCAGCTCCGGAAGCAAACGCAATTGGAAAGGCCACTCGAAATCTCGAGCGGCCTTTTTTGTTTGAGTATGGGAAGAGTTTCTAGATGCGCGTGAACGCGCCCTCAAAGATGCGAACGGCAGCACCGCTGACGCGTGGAACAAACTTTTTGCCTTTGGTTGAGATTTCGACTTCGATCTGGCTTGGGCGGCCCATTTCTACGCCTTGGAGAATGCTGAGCATGTGACCGGGCGCCAGTTTGCCGTGCTTGACGAGATAAGCGCCAAGGGAGCCGGCAGCGGAGCCCGTTGCCGCGTCTTCGTACTGCTCCCAGGGAAGCATGCCGCGCGTGAAGGCCTTACCGTTGCCAGCAAGCGCGAAGCAGTAAGCCATGGTGGCGTTTTTCCCGGTGAGGCGGCGCAGTTCACCCATGTTCATTTCGATTTTGGAGAGAGCGGCGCGGCTTTTGAGGGGAACCATCAAGTTGAAGAGACCAGTGGAAACATATTCGGGATCGAGGTGCGAATCGAGATCATTCGAAGAGAGACCAAGCGACTTTGCGAGCGCGGCTTTCTTGATTTTTGCCGGTTTGAACGCGGCTTCGGTTTGCGTCATCGTGACGCGATTGGGACGGCCGTCTTTGAAGCGAATTTCCACGGGAAGAACGCCCGCCTTGGTTTGTTGCATGACGTGAACGCCGCCTTCTTGCGCCGGAACGACGCCGAGTTCGGCGAGAAGAAACCAGGTTCCGACGACGGGATGGCCGGCGAGTTTCAGTTCCTGATTCGTTGTGAAGATGCGAAGGCGGGCGAGCGCGCGGTCGTCGGTGGGTTTTTGCACGAAGACTGTTTCCGCGAGATTCATTTCGCGCGCGATGACTTGCATTTGATCGTCGGAGAGGCCGTCGCCATCGGTGAAGACGGCAAGGGGATTGCCTTCGAAGCGATTGATTGTGAAAACATCGAGAGTATAAAAACGGTGGTTCATAACAGAAGCAGGCCGCGCGAAGATCAGATGCGATCCAGCTGGGCGACTGTCCTTTCATTTTGAATATTCCCCGTGTTCAAAGTTGATTTCGGCTCGAGGAGAATGATGTGAGTCTCTTCGTCTGCGACGGGAAGATGCTCGATGCCATGCGGAACGATGACGAATTCTCCTTCGCGCACGAGCACTTCACGATCGCGGAACTTCATGCGCAGCAAACCTTTGGTGACAAGAAAGAGCTCGTCCTCGTTGTCGTGATGATGCCAGACGAACTCGCCTTTGATCTTGACGGCTTTGACGTAGCTGTCGTTCAGCTCACCTAGAATCTTCGGGCTCCAATAGTCGGTGAAGGTGGAGAATTTATCGAAAAGATTGATCGAATGCATGGTAGCTCCTAAAGCGAACGTACCTGAGCGACGACGGCGTCAAGGGCCAGCCGCGTGGTCTCCTGCTTGCTTGTTTCGGAATAGATGCGAAGAAGATTTTCGGTGCCCGAAGCGCGGACCATCACCCAGCCGACGTCGCCTAGGTAAAGTTTGATGCCGTCCATGTCCTCGCGCCTCGTAACGGGTAAGTTGAGGAAATCCTTGCATTTGCCGTTCGAGAAATAAGTGATGGCTTTCTCTTTTTGACCGGGTTTGACGTCGAGATCCACGCGGCCATAATGATGCTCGCCAAATTCTTTGTGGAGCGCGGCGAGTAGTTTGCCGAGGGATTTGCCGTGCCACGCCATGAGCTCGGCCAGGAAGAGTGCGGAGACCGTGGCGTCGCGTTCGGGAAGATAGAGGCTGAAGCCGATACCGCCGCTTTCTTCGCCGCCAATGAGAATATTCTGCTCGAGCATTAGTTCACAGACGTATTTGAAGCCGATGGGAACTTCGTGGAGTTTCCGGCCAAGCTTTGCAGCAAGCTTGTCGATCAGTTTGGTGACGGAGAAGGTTTTTGCGATGTCGCCGGGAAGATTGCGCATTCCTGCAAGATGCCAGGTGAGAAGGGAGAAAATTTGGTGTGGATTGATGAAGGAGCCGTCGCGGTCGATTGCGCCGATGCGGTCGCCGTCGCCGTCGGCCGCAAATCCCACGTCATATTTTCCTGTGAGTACGGCTTCGCGAAGCGCGGCGATATGCGGCTCGATCGGTTCAGGATTGATTCCGCCGAAGCGCGGGTCACGCGTGACGCGAATTTCGTCGCAGGGTATGCCGTTGCGGCGGAAAAGTTCGGGCAGGAGACCGGCAGCGGAGCCGTGCATGGCGTCGAAGACGAAACGTAACCCTTTTCCTGACATGCCTCCCGGCGCGGCTTCGCGGATGCGATTCCAGTCGACGAGTTTTTCGAGCGTGTCGAGATAGGGTGCGCTGGGCTCGAGAGGTTGAATCAGTTTTGGCTGTGGGGGGAGCGGAGGAGTTTTGCTCGATGCAACAAAGGCAAGTTCACTTTCGATTTGCGCGACGATGCTCGGAAGGGCGCTGCTGCCGTAGCTGGCTTTGTATTTGATGCCGTTCCATTGGTAGGGATTGTGGCTCGCGGTGATGACGATGCCTCCGGCGGCTTTGCGTTCGCGGACGAGCTGCGAGACAGCGGGGGTGGGACAAGGCTTGTCGCAGAGAAAAACAGCAGTGCCGGTGGAGCTGACCACCTCGGCTACGAGGCGCGCGACGTGATCAGAAGCGTAGCGATGATCAAAGCCGACGATGACGCCTTTGCGCGCGTCTTCGCCTCGAACGACATAGCGCGAAATGGCTTGGGCAACGAGCCGAGCATTCGCGAATGTAAAATCCTCGGCGATGATGCCGCGCCAGCCGTCGGTGCCGAACTTAATCGAGGACATGGAAAATTAGTATAAGCGAAGCGGACGCGAGAGGAAGAGCCGGATTGGCTGGATTGGCTAGAGCAGGTCTTTACGTTTTTGGGATTCGAGGTATTTGACGATTTTGGCGACGTCCTGGGCGCGGTCGCGGGGGCAAATGAGGAGCGCGTCATCCGTTTCGACCACGACGAGGTCGTTTACACCGATAGCGGCGACGAATTTCGAGGGGCTCCAGAAGAAATTGCCCGAAGCATCGAGTGTGTTGCCGTCCCCGGCAAGAATATTTTCGCCGGGCTTCTCGGCAAGGAGTTCGTAAACGGCAGCCCAGGAGCCGATGTCGCTCCAGCCGATTTCAGCGGGGATGACAAAGACCTGCGGCTTGCCAGATTGCTGCGTGGTGCGTTCGAGGATTGCATAGTCCACGGAAATATTTTCGAGCTCGGGATAAATGGCGCGGAGCTTCCTTTCGTAGGAGCGTGTGCCGATCGAGGCAGCAAGCTTTTCGAGTTCCGCGTGTGTTTGCGGAAGATGGCGCTCGAGATTTTCGAGAAACGTAGAAACGCGCCAGAAAAACATGCCGGCGTTCCAGTGATAGTTGCCGCTCGCGACGTATTCCTGCGCGACCGGCAGGGCAGGCTTCTCGGTGAAGCGGCGAACCGCGAAAACAGGAAAGCCGTCCGCCTCGAGCGCTTCCCCCATGCGCTCAACGTAACCGAAGCCGGTTTCGGGGCGCGTCGGAGGAATACCGAGGACGACCATGCGGCCAGGATCGCGCGTGACATTCAAAGCTGCTGCGACGATGCTGCGATATTTTTCAGGCTGGGCGATGAAGTGGTCGGCGGGAAGCACGGCCATAAGCGCGTCGCCTTTGGCGGCGTGACGGATGTGAATTGCCGCGAGTGCGATGGCGGCGGCAGTGTTGCGGCCGACGGGCTCAGTAACGACGCGTTTGCACGCGGCGGCGGGCAATTGCTTTTTGAGTGCCGCAGCCTGCTCGGCGTTGGTGACGCTCCAGATGCGGTCAGGCGAGACGAGCGGGCGCAGGCGCTCGACGGTCTGCTCGAGCATGGTCCGTTTGCCGACGATGTTGAGAAGCTGCTTTGGAGTGCGCGTGCGGCTACGCGGCCAGAAACGTGTGCCGCGCCCTCCGGCAAGGATGACGGCATGGATTGGGAGTTTTTCAACGTCCATAGGAGCACTGAAAATCTAACACATCAACTGTCGGGGAAAGAGGAACCTAGTCGAAGACGGTGCGAGAAATAGCAGAGGGAGAAATGCCAGATTCTTGCCAGCGCTTTTTTGATGCTGCGAGGTCAGGGACATATGTCCGGATGATGGAAGATTCGTTGAGGGGCTGGATGACGAAGACGTCGAGGTTGGCGGGGATGAACCAGCATTCACCTGGAGCGTAGTTTGCTTCCCCGCCGGTCCAGCGGATTTCACCGTTACCGTAGAGAACTACAAGAAGTTCGGAACGCGCTTTGTTCGTGGAGCAGTCGCAAAGGCCGACGTATTCGGCGCGTTCCGCTGCGAAATAAGGGCACGCGGCGAGCAGCGCACGAGTGCCACGTTGCGTGGGCAGCGCGATGCGCGGCACTTTTTCAACAACGCCGCCGTTGAAATTCATGACAGCCAGCGCATTTTCCAGGTGAAGCTCGCGCGGTTTGCCGGAAGGGTCTGTGCGGCCGTAATCATAGACGCGATAAGTAAGGTCGGAATATTGCTGGACTTCGAACACGACCATGTTGGGGCCGATAGTGTGCG
>Ga0126376_10000001_pt1 | contig 130827 bp, 69 predicted proteins | sample PanSoiMetPlot_15_FD_92760 | JGI IMG/M metagenome (GOLD analysis project Ga0126376, IMG submission 92760) | Tropical forest soil microbial communities from Panama - MetaG Plot_15 | ecosystem: Environmental > Terrestrial > Soil > Tropical forest > Bulk soil | place: Panama | collected 2016-02-17 | reverse complement strand
CTTGAAATTCTTTGTAAGCTTTGAGTGCTGCGAGAAAAGTTTCTTGCACGGCGTCTTCCGCGGCGGTATTGTCGCGCAGTCGAAAAACCGCATACTTGAAAAGGTAGTCTCCGTGGTCGTCCAGCCAACGACCAGGATCGGGAGATTCATCGGGGAACTTACCCTGGGGCACGTTCATACCAATGCGAACTTTAGCTGATTAACTTGCAGTGGACCAATGGCAATAAGCACAAAAACCTGTCGGGATTGTGGCAACGTGCTTGCGCAAAACGCGCGTGGCTGTCCACGGTGCGCGATGAATATGGAAGCCGAAAACATGATCGACCGACTCATCTGGCGCCGTTTTGTTCCATGCGTAATCCTGGTGGCTTTCGCCATCGTTGCTTTAGTTTATTTTTTACGCTGAACCGCCGAAGCAAGCGAAACGCAGCCCGAAGCTCGATTGAGCCCGAGATGCGAGTCGCCTTTTCGAAAGAAAGTAATTAATTCCCACCTGCTTGCATGCCCGCCTGACCAACAACCAGATTTTCGTGGCTGCCACTGAACGTAATGCTGACTAACTTCTGATCCATGCCCTCGAGAATGGTCTGAACCTCGGTACCACGCGCTTTCTGATCACGCTTCTCGAGCTTGGCCGAGGTCTTGGCGATCAGTTTCGCACCTTTGAAGATCGACAACTCACCGGATTGATCGTCAAACACGACTTCATACTTGCCCTTCTTTACGAGCGTACCGTTCACTTTTGTGTCAGCCGGGAAAGCGATGTTCGACTTCCTCGTGTTACCGAACGCTGTCGTACCTGCCAAAGTGACGAGCAAGCACGCAACCATTAAACCGTTGAATAGTAACTTCATTCCAATACTCCTTTGTTTCTTAGTTTCGGCTCAATCAAGTCGCCGTTTCGACGCGCCACAATTGTTATGCATACGTGACGTGCCTGTTTACATTCATTTGTCGTGCTGAATTGAGAAAACTTACAACGGCAGATTTGAGTTTCGGATCAGAAATCGTCACACCGTCTCCACAGCAACATCTCTGCGAACTGCGACCCGCGCGCCTCGCTGTCGCAACATCAAGTCGAGCGCGAAGTAAACAAACGCAATCGCGCCTACTGCGAACACTGTGTCGCCGATCATGCGCATCCAGCGTAGAGTTTGCATCAGGTCAGTTTGCAGAAATTCCGGACTGCGCGCCGACCAATAACCGACCGAGACGGATTGATAAGTCTGTAACAAGCCGACCGGGAGCAAACTCAAAAGAATTTCCAACATCAGTCCAATATTGATGGCCCAGAAGGCGAGCCAGATCGGTCGGTGCTTCCAAATCACATCAGGCCTCATCGCTCGCAGGCAAAACAGCATCAAGCCTAGACCAAGCGTGCCGTATACGCCATAGAGAGCGCCGTGCGCGTGCACTGCGGTCGTGTTCAGACCCTGCATGTAATAGAGCGCGATGGGCGGATTGATCATGAACCCGAAGATTCCGGCGCCGACTAGATTCCAAAACGCAACCGCGACGAAGAAATAAACGACCCACTTGTACTGCGCCAGCCAGGGCCGGGCCTTCGCACGACGAATGTTCGCAACTGCTTCGTAGCCGACTAACAGCAGCGGAACAATCTCGAGGGCGCTAAAAACAGACCCGAGTGCCAACGCGACTGTTGGTGTGCCTGCAAAGTAAAGATGATGCAGCGTGCCAATGATGCCACCCGTCAGATAAATCGCACCGGAAAGAAGTGAAGCTTTCGCCGCGCTCTCTGCGTGAATGACGCCAAGCTTTGCAAATAGAAACGCGATCACGACGGTAGCAAAAACTTCGAAGTAGCCTTCGACCCAAAGATGGACCACCCACCAGCGCCAGTACTCGACCACCGATATGTGCGAGCGCATTCCCCAAAAGAGTCCCGGACTGTAGAAAAGCGCGATGCCCGTGGTCGAAAGAAAATAGAGTACGACGAGCGACTTCGCGCTGCCTTTTTGCTTCAACGCGGGAATCGCCGTGCGTCCAATCAGAAACAGCCACAGGAGCAAGCCGATGAACAGAGCTACTTGCCACAGTCTTCCTAAGTCAACGTACTCGTAACCTTGATGTCCAAACCAGAACCATAGACTGCCGGAAAGTTTGTGCATGACCGACATCCATTGGCCGGCCATCGAGCCAAGCACGACGATGAGCAATGCTGCGAAAAGAACATCGACACCCAACTTTTGATACTTGGGTTCGTAGCCGCAAATGAACGGCGCGATAAAGAGACCGGCGGCCAACCAGGCCGTCGCGATCCAGAAGATGCCGAGCTGCAAGTGCCATGTGCGCGTAACAACGTAAGGAAGATACTGCGCGAGCGGGATGCCATAAAAACCCTGGCCCTCGACGCCATAGTGCGCAGTCACCATGCCCATCGCGATTTGCAGCAAGAACAAAAGAGTGACTATGACGAAATACTTGACCGTGGCTCTCTGTGACGGCGACAGCATCGCGCCGATCAGAGGATCTCGATTCGGGATCTCCTGCGAAATAACCTCGCCCTCTCCCTTGTTCGCGTAGAACCAAACCATCCAGCCGATGCCGGCGAGCAACATGATTACGCTGACCCCGGTCCAGATAACTGCGCTGCTCGTCGGCACATTTCCTACCAAAGGCTCAGACGGAAAATTGCTGGTGTAAGAAATCGTGTTACCAGGGCGATTTGCCGCCGACGCCCACGCGGTCCAGAAAAAGAAAGAGCTCAGTTGCCGCAGCTTCACCGGATCGGATTGCGCGTTCTTCTGAATCGCGTAATTGTTGCTACCTTCGGTGAACAGTGTCGAATAGTGCTTCAAATTCGTTTCGAAGGCCTGAGCGCGAATCGGTTCGATCGTCAAGCGGCCACTGGATGCGTCGTAGTTGTTCTTGCGCATCACATCCTGAAGGCGTTGACGTAGCATTGCCTGTTGCTCGGAAGCAGCCGTGTCATATGGTTTTGCAAAATCTTTCCGGGACCAGTCATCAAGAATGAACATCGATTCGCGGTGCAGATAGTCCGCGGTCCAGTCGGGCGCGACGTAGGAACCGTGGCCCCAAATCGAGCCCATTTCCATGCCGCCCATGGCCTGCCAGACGTTTTGTCCGTTTTGGATGTCGTCACCGGAGAGCAGGACGCGTCCCTCTGTAGTTATAACCTCGCGCGGAATTGGCGGCGCTTGACGAAATATTTCTGTGCCCACCCAACCAAGAACGCCAAACGAACATACAAAGATGGCAACGAAGACTATCCAAAGTTTCTTCATTACGTCTCACTCCTTAAGATTTGTTTTCCGGGAAAACTAATTTCGGCTAATTGTCTTAGCTCACCTAGTAAACCTTTCAGATCGACGCCTTCGCGGCGGCAGGCTTGCTCGATTGTGATTGCGCGGGCCATCGTCTTACGTAGCACGGGATTACGCAATAACGGGAAGCCGCGGCGGACAAAAATTTCCAGCGACTGAGGGTAACGACTTAATACTTCGCCGACCTTCGTGTTAGGCGTTATGTCCAGGTGTTGGAAGTTCAACGCAATTGATTCTCTTTCCAGTTTCTTCCCAGCCCGCATATTTGCGAACAGTTCATATCCCCACAACGCCAGCCCGACGACTTCAATGAAACCGGACACTCCCATCACTGGATAAGCGGCTGGCGAGAAGTCAGTTGCGATCTGAAAAGAGACGCGAGTCAGATTGCCAAGATTCAGCAAAACGAATGTGGGCCAGAGTGAATTAGCGCGTTTAAGGTCGATGCCCGACAGCGTGGGGACGACCTTGCTCGACACGCCGACGATCATCATCATGATGAAACCTACGGTTAACGCATGACGATACGCACCAAAGAATGCATGCGAGAAGGGCACATGCGAGCCTGTGATCGGCATGTAGATTCCAAAGTTGTAGATAGGAGTGAAGACGAGCATCACGGTGGCCACGATAAACCAGACGTGGGCAGCACGTATGAACTTCAGACCGCGATCCCTCTCGTTCTCGGCAACTGCGCCAAATAATCGATACTGAAACGGCGTCACAATTGCGATCACCAGCAGCACGAAAGACGTCAGCCATTGCAGCGCTAACAACCAGTGATTACCTGATGTCATGCCGGCGATGAAGAACACAGCTCCAACAAAAATTGATCCGTTCACTCCCCAGAATAGAAAAGACACCCACCGTCTTGAAGGCTCGCGGAGGCCGTATGCATGTGGTAACAGACGAAGCGAAATACCGAGGATCATTACGACTGCCAATCCCAGTAGCTGCACGTCGCGGTAAGGAATATTGAATGTTGCCAGATTGAAGAGCAGTTGCTCACGTGTGCCGGCTAGCTCGAATAGTTTGAAGATTACGGGGTTGGCGATCGCGGCAATTAGAAACCACGCTAACGCCGCATATAGAAAGCGATCGTACATCTCGTGCTTGCCAGCTTGCCGAATCGTTTGAGCCATTACTGCAGCGAAAATGATTACCGCAAGCATTTGAATAACGGAAGCAAGTACTTCGACAAATAAGGATGGCGGCGACAATAGATGTGCAACAGTTTGTAGCCCTATTCCGACAACCATCAATGGCAAGCTCGAGAACGCGAGTCGCGGTCGCCATAGCGCTGTATGTTTGAATCTGGGCACGGCCTGATAAGCAAAGCCCATGATGAAGAAACCGACGAAACCGAAAACCATAGCGTGCGCGTGCGCCAGGACCCATGAATAATTGACTCCGCTGAAACTTTCGTTCAGTCCGATTGTGAGAAGATTGATCGCGCCCCACATGCACCCAAGCGTGAGAACAACGGCGATACCTGCCAGAAAGAAAGGCCGATAAATAGTGTCAGCAATCGAAGGTGAGAATTCAGCGGCAGCAGGATCTGATTTGCCCGCCGCTTCATTTAGCTCCGCGAGCAACGGGTCAATCGGGACGTCATGTAACCTGGCAAACCAGCCAACCTGTTCGTAAGGACCAAGCGGCCCGCCACAACCTTGCAAGCCGTAATGATCGAAGACCGAGCGAGTTGACGGATAAACCGAGACAACATCGGGAAGGAAGCTGTCGGCGGTGATTGTTGGAGTTCTTTTCGGTGTATTCATGGCTATCCATTCAGCCCGTTTGCTCGTTTGCTCCTAAGTGTTATCGATTCACGCCACTAAGGCGTACGAATCCGGAGATTTCTCCTTTGTGCAAGGATTGTGCCCGCAGAAAAGCGGAGAATGTCGGCTTCTGCTCGATTTCGATTGTGGGTTTTTGCGAGTGGTCAGGGGAGAAATTCGCAGTTAAGAAGATTGAGACTCTCTGCCTCAGACAAATAAACGCTTTGAAATGACACCTGCCAAATAGGCAAATGCGGCTGCGACTGCGCCAACTAAGAGTGTCGTACGTTACGTTCCTCTGAAACGTTTGGTCCGCTGACTCAATTCAGTGGACGATACGAATCCAGCATCTTCATGTAGTTCGCTCTTTCAAAAGCGGCTGGTTCGGCGCAATGCTTTTGACTCATCGCGCCAATCATCTGCATCACGCTCTCGTATTCATGCTCGTTCATCCAGGTGACTAGCTCATTCAGAATTTGTCCTACCCGGCGAACGCCTTTCTGCAGTAGTTCTGACGCCATCATCGTAACTCTTGCTCCCGCCATTAAGCCTTTTATGACGTCGTGAGAAGTATGGATGCCGCTCGTTATCGCGAAATCAGCGGTTAACCTTCCGTACAAAATTGCCACCCAACGCAACGGCAAACGCAGATCATCCGAATTACTCAGCACCAGGCGTGGGGCTACTTCGAGATTCTCCAAATCAAAGTCAGGTTGGTAGAAGCGATTGAAAAGAACCAACCCATCAGCACCGGCATCACTTAAACGGTTTGCCATATTCGGAATGGAGCTGAAAAAAGGACCGATCTTCACTGCCACTGGGATAGTTACCGCCTGTCTTACAGCCGAAAGAATATCGAGATAGAGTGTTTCCACCTCGATCCCTGAGATTTGTGTGTTCGTCGGAAGGTAATAAATATTCAGCTCGAGAGCATCAGCGCCTGCATCTTCAATTAGCCTGGCATAATCCGTCCAGCCACCAACAGACGCTCCGTTCAAGCTGCCAATTATGGGAATATCCACCGTTTCCTTGGCGCGGCGAATTAGGTTCAGGTATTCGTCTGGCCCGACGTTATAGCTCTGCATGTCAGGAAAATAGCTGATCGACTCCGCGTAGCTGTCGATGCCCTGCGTTAAATGATAGTCGATGTAATAGCTGTCAAAACCGATCTGCTCCTCAAACAGTGAATACATGACAACTGCCGCGACGCCGGCGTCTTCAAGACGGCGGATACTGTCGACGGTATGTGAGAGTGGCGATGAAGAAGCGACTATGGGGTTCTTCAAAACCATGCCGAGATAGTTTGTTGTCAGGTTCATCGCGCGTCCTCAACAGATTAAACAGATGGCGCAGCAGGAGCCTGCGCCAACTGTTTGTACTGTTGCCACCGTCGTGTTACTGCCTTTTGTGCTTCGCCCAGGAGAAACTTGGCTACCGCAGGTTCGCTCTGCTGCAACATACGATAGCGCCCTTCGGTGTAGATGTAGTCCTGAAGCGGAATCTTTGGATCACTCGAGTCGAGTTGGAACGGATTCTTGTTCTCCTCAACTAATTGCGGGTTGTAGCGGTACAGTGGCCAGTAGCCCGAATCCACCGCCAGCTTTTGTTGATGCATGCCTTTGGCCATGTCAATTCCATGAGCGATGCATTGACTGTAGGCGATAATCAGTGAAGGTCCAGGATGAGCTTCCGCCTCCAGAAACGCTTTTATCGTGTGCGTATCGTTTGCACCCATCGCCACCTGTGCGATGTAAACGTCGCCATATCGAATGGCTGTCATTCCCAAATCCTTCTTCGCACTTGTCTTTCCACCAGTCGCAAACTTCGCAACCGCTCCGAGGGGTGTCGCCTTCGAGGCCTGGCCGCCCGTGTTTGAGTAAACTTCTGTATCCAGCACCAGAATATTAACGTTTTGACCACTTGCGAGGACGTGGTCCAGGCCACCGTAGCCAATGTCATAGGCCCACCCGTCACCACCAACGATCCAAACGCTTTTCTCGACCAGCGAATCAGACAGGCTAAGAAGATCGCGAGTTCCTGGTTTGTCGATAGAGCTTATCTTTGCCTTCAATGCTGCAACCAATTCACGCTGAATGTTGATGCCTTCGTTATTTGACTGGTCAGTGTTAAGCAGGCCGTTGGCCAGAGATTCTCCAATGAGGTCACGAAGGCCATGCACAAGATTCTTTGCATATGCCTTTTGATGATCCAGGGCGAGTCGCATTCCCAGCCCGAATTCGGCGTTGTCTTCGAAGAGAGAGTTACTCCACGCCGGGCCGCGACCGTCACCATTCTTAGTGTAGGGAGTCGTAGGCAGGTTGCCGCCGTAGATGCTCGAACAACCGGTGGCATTTGCGATTAATGCGCGATCGCCAAAGAGTTGAGTCAACAGTTTGATATACGGAGTTTCCCCACAACCTGCGCAGGCGCCCGAGAACTCAAACAACGGTTGTAACAACTGCACGTTCTTGACGGAGTTAAATGCAATCAGGCCACTCTTATGCAAGTCCGGAAGTTTTAAGAAGTAATCCCAATTAACTCGTTCACTCAGACGCAGCGGCAACTGCGGATGCATGTTGAGCGCCTTACGCGAAACGTTGCTCTTATCCTTAGCCGGACAGACTTCAACGCAAAGTTGGCAGCCCGTGCAATCTTCAACAGCCACCTGGATCGTGTACAACTTATTCGGAAACTCTCGCCACTTTGCCGGCATATATTTAAATCCCGGCGGCGCGTCAGTGAGATCACTTGCCGAACAAACCTTCGCGCGAATCGTAGAATGGGGACAAACCATCACGCACTTGCCGCACTCGATACATAAATCCGGTTCCCAGACGGGTACGTCTTGAGCGATGTTCCGTTTTTCCCAACGCGTGGTGCCAACCGGATAAGTCCCGTCTTCAGGAAAAGCACTCACCGGGAGCAGATCACCGCGGCCCGCGATCATTTCGGCAGTCACACTGCGCACAAAGTCGGGTGCGTCAACAGGTACTTTGGACGTGAGTTCAATGGTGCCGCTCGAGGTCTCGGGAACAGCAATATCGTGCAGATGAGTAAGAGCCGCATCGACCGCCGCGAAGTTTTGCCGCACGACGGGCTCTCCTCGTTTGCCATAGGTCTTTCGTATGAACTCCTTGATCTTGGTGATCGCTTCATCGCGTGGTAATACACCGCTCAGTGCAAAGAAACAGGTCTGCATGATCGTATTGATACGATTGCCGAGCTGACTCTTCCGCGCGACACCGCTCGCATCAATTGCGTAGACCTTCAGCCGCTTGTTGATAATTGCTCTCTGCACGGCCGCCGGCAGATGATCCCAGATTTCAGATTCACTATATGGACTGTTGATTAACAGGGTTGCGGATTCGACGGCTGTCTGAAGTACATCGTACTGACTGAAGAAAGAAAACTGATGCACGGCAATGAGGTTTGAGCGCTGAATGAGGTAGGTGCTCTTGATTGGTCGAGGACCAAAGCGCAGGTGCGACACAGTCATGGCGCCGGCTTTCTTGGAATCGTAAACAAAATAACCCTGCGCATAGTTTGGAGTTTCTTCACCAATGATCTTAATGGAGTTCTTATTTGCACTTACGGTTCCGTCTGCACCCAATCCCCAAAACATCGCGCGAATCTGATCGTCAGGCTCGGTGCTGAATGATGGGTCGAACGGAATGCTGGTGAACGTGACGTCGTCGTCAATCCCGATTGAGAAATGGTTCTTCGGCTCAGGTTTGTTCAGCTCGTCAAAAACGCCTTTGATCATTGCTGGGGTGAACTCTTTCGATGACAGCCCATAACGTCCGCCGACCACGCGCACATTTCGTTTCGCTTCGGAGAGTGCCGTCACCACGTCCTGATATAGCGGTTCACCGGTGCTCCCAGGCTCTTTGGTACGATCGAGGACCGCGATCGTTTTCGTCGCAGCGGGGAGAGCATCGATGAAGTGTGAAACTGAAAATGGCCGGTAAAGCCTGACTTTCAAGAGACCGACCTTTTCACCAGCCTTACAGAGTGATTCAACCGTTTCTTCCGCGGTCTCGCATCCGGAACCCATCATTACAAGCACACGCTCGGCGCGTGGATCACCGACGAATTCAAACAATCTGTAACGTCGACCTGTGAGTGCAGCGAACCTCTCCATTGCCTTCTCAACAATCGCGGGAGTTTTCAGATAGAAGGAATTGGACCGTTCGCGCGACTGAAAGAAGACATCCGGATTTTGCGCAGTTCCTCGAATCACGGGTCGATCCGGAGTCAGCGCTCTTGCACGATGCTGGCGCACGAGCTCCTGGTCCATCATGCTGGTAATCTCTTCTTCCGAGAGCTTCGTGATCTTCATTACTTCGTGTGAAGTGCGAAAACCATCGAACACATGAAGGAAGGGAACACGCGCTTCCAGGGTGCTCGCCTGCGAGATTAAGGCAAAATCCATTACTTCCTGAACGGAATTGGCAAACAACATGGCCCAGCCCGTCGATCTGGCCGCCATGACATCACTGTGATCGCCGAAGATGGAGAGGCCGTGAGTGGCGATCGTTCGCGCTGCGATGTGAAAGACTGTGCTGGTTAGTTCGCCGGCGATCTTGAACATGTTGGGGATCATCAACAACAACCCCTGACTGGCCGTAAACGTGGTAGTTAATGATCCGGTCTGCAAACTTCCATGGACCACGCCCGCAGCCCCGCCTTCCGATTGCATCTCGCGCACAAAAGGCTTCATGCCCCAGATGTTTTTCTCGTCAGCAGCCGACCAGGCATCGGCCGACTCGCCCATAGGAGAGGAAGGCGTGATCGGATAAATCGCGATCACTTCGTTTGTCTTGTAAGCAACGTAAGCTGCTGCTTCGTTGCCGTCGATGGTTACCGTTTGTCTCATACGCTGGGAATTCCTTCGCAGTGATAAAACTCATAACGATCTGAGCAAATCGGGATCCACACTTCAAAAGCACCAAGCGGCTTTGCACAAAAGCCACTTGTCATTGCACGCCGCAGCTTCGCTAAAGTCGACGGCGGGGCCGAGCCCCGCCTCACATCGGGCGGCGAAGCCGCAGTCGTTGATCCAAAATGACTTTTTTCTGCAAAGCCGCACCAAGCTTCACACCAACCCCTAAAACAAACGAGATCAACGTACGAACATCGATCTCGTTTGTGGTTATTGCCTTTTGAGGAACTTATTTCACCTTTACCTCGATCTGCTTTGGAAGTGCGGCTGTGTTCTTCGGAAGTGTCACGGTCAGCAGGCCGTCGTAGAATTCAGCAAAGATCTTGTTGCCGTCCACAAAAGTCGGCAGGGTGAAGGTGCGGACGAATTCACCATATTGACGTTCGATGCGATGAAAATTCTCGCGTTCAAGTTTTTCGTCAAACTTGCGCTCTCCTCGTAACGTCAACAAGTTGTTTTCAACTGTTACGTGCACATCCTCCTTCTTCATCTCCGGCAGTTCCATCTTGAGAACCAGTTCTTTCTCTGTCTCATAGATGTCGCATAGCGGCGTCCATGCGGAGAAGGGCATTGCTTCTTCCGTCGGAAGGAAGGGTCGGAACGCGGTGAACGGGTCCTCGAGAGACGTCATTGGGTTAGTTTGAAAGAGCCGGAACGTATCCAGTGGGAGAAAACTTCGGGTCCTGTTGGGGCTCAGGAAATTTCCGAGTGTCATAATAACCTCCTGTTAACAATTTGCCAGGGCGGGGCAATGCTTTTCTTATGGATCTCGACGTGGCGCAGACGAGCCGTCTGCGCCTCCGGAGTTATCGTTCAGCCAGGGTCGATAAACGACCAGGTCGGGATGGTCCAGGCGAAATTCTTGCGCTATGTAGCAGTCCCAACAGACCGGAGAATGTGTTGCAAGCACAGTCCTGAGTTTGTCCACGTTCACTTCATTCCAAGTCATCAGCATTCCGCCAGGGCTTAGCAGAGCCGGCTGGTGATCCAGCCAATGAACTTCTTGAAAAGCTTTTCTGCAATAGACGCAGGTCTTGTCGCGATACCATCGCATTAGCACGCCGCTAACTAGACATCTATCGGGCGCTACGTCGAGATCCGTCAAACACTCTTGCCCGCACTGTCCCTGGATGGGCCAGCGCGAACAGTTTTGGAGTCGAATATCGGGAAGGCCTAGAGTTGAGGTTAACGATGCGTGTAGCGAGTCAATCTCAACGACTACGGGCTTTTTAGTTTCCGGACAAGTAACGAGACGACTACCTCGATACTTGGAGGAGGACCGAACAAGCCAGCGGATGCCGAACCAGAGAGCCGCAGCCAATAATGCAATGGCTATCAATGAGCCTACCGCGGTGTCCATGTTTGACCTCTTTCGTCGACTTCACGCTTTTGCGTGTTTGGCTCGCTCCTCCTCGATCTCCTTGATTTTGGCGCGAAGCCATCTGCTTACTTCTTGTTCGAGCTTTGCCTGATTTTCCCGTAGCTCCAAATCCTCGATGGTTTCTCCATCAGTATTTAAAGGTATGAAGTGACAGGGCACCGGTTCACTCCGGTGATCTGGGCTTACAAACTCGAGCAGGTGACATTCCTTGCATGGGTGAGCGCGATATGGGTAACCATAGTTAATACAGCTCAGGGAATCCTGAAAGGTAGATTTGCTTTGCCATGGCGTACGAACTGATCGTCCGTATCCCCCTTTCTCGATGAAGTCCAGCTCAACTTTGAGGAGTTCCAGAATATCGCGCTCATCCGTTGCCATGGCAGCAAACCTCCTCTTCCTGATTAAGTCTGGCAAGCCTCCGCCAGCCCTGTGATGTTGGCGGTTGGCATTCCCACTCTCGAACGGCGCAAGAAACATGCCACGTAGATCACGAGTATTCCGTGAGCATCTTTGGTTTTGCGAACGTTACTCTGAGTAAGCTTTCGCACTCGATGAGGAAAAGTCCTCAGCCCTGCCCAAGTTGGCTGCGACTTGAGGTGAATACAGCGGGGTACGAGTCTTGCCGGTTTCAGCAACCGCTTTGAAAGATTTGTGTTGGGCAGTGTCTCTGCTGCGGTTGCCGCACGTGCGCATTGCTCGGTCGAGGTTGTTCGCAAGAGTGCCAGCCAGACCCCGTAGATTTAGATCGTCCGTGATTTCGGAGGGCATGCACATGATGAGAACGCTGGACAATGAAGAGGCGCGGCGGCTTTTGCAGACGGCGCGGGTTGCGCGACTCGGTTGCATTGTGGATGGTGAGCCCTATGTGGTTCCGATCAACTGCCATTTGGAAGGCGATTACTTGTATAGCCACTCTCTGGCAGGACTGAAGATTACAGGACTGCGTGAGAATCCGCGCGCCTGTGTTCAGGTTGATGAAATTGAAGGCGACTTGCGCTGGCGCAGTGCAATTGCCTTTGGCAAGTATGAAGAAATCACCAAGCCCAAAGAGCGCGCGGATATCCTCAACACATTGCTTCGCAGGTTTCCTATGCTAACCCCGGTGGAGTCAGCCATGGCCGTCGACGGTTCGGCACCAGAGGTGATCGTTTTTCGAATCAAAATTGAACGGCTGACGGGAGTTTCAGAGGGATAGAACATCAGATAGACTCTCTCGCCAGTGCACCACAATCAAATGATTAGTCAAGAGAGCTTAACTGCGCGCCGTGATGGCGACGTGGTCTTGCGTGATGGCTCAACGGTACATATTCGCGTCATGAATCGCGCGGATGAAGCCGGCCTCTGCGCGTTGTTGAACTCGCTATCGGAAGAATCACGCTGGCTCCGGTTTACTGTTCGCAGAATAGCGCCGGCCTGGCTGCCGAAGCTCATCGAGAGGCGAACCTGGACCATGCTTTCGGACTGATTGCGTGCAGTCGTGACGGAGAGCGCGTCGTGGGCCACGCCTTTTATGTTGCCATTGACGAGCAGCGCGCCGAGGTTGCCTTTACCATCGCGAACGACTTTCAGGGGCGCGGTCTCGGCACCATCTTGCTGGGCCAACTTGCGGATGTCGCTGCGGCAAACGGAATCAAAGTGTTTGAGGCAGACGTTGTTGCCGCAAACCATGCGATGCTGCACGTGTTTCGGGCATCAGGGTTTCCTATCGAAGTAAATGCGAGCGCCGGACAGCTTCACGTAGTTTTTCCAACCTCTTTTAGCGACGAAGCACGCAAGCAGTTTGAACGCCGCGAGTCGATTGCATCGGTCAACGCTTTGAAACTCTTCTTCGAACCGCGAGCCGTCGCGGTGATCGGGGCTTCGCGACAACGTGGCACTATCGGCGGCGAAGTCTTTCATAACCTGTTGAATTACGGATTCAAAGGTCCGTTGTATCCCGTTAATCCCGCTGCCAGCGAGATCGAGAGCGTTCCTGCTTATTCGTCGGTTGAGGCGATTCCCGGTCCGGTGGATCTAGCTGTCGTTGTTGTGCCGGCTGAAAAGGTGGTTGAAGTTGCGGCTGCGTGCGCCCGAAAAAATGTAAAGGCGCTGGTCGTGATCTCAGCCGGTTTCTCGGAGACCGGAAAAGAAGGCAAAGCCCGCCAGGCGGAGCTGATGAGTGTTTGTCGCGGCGCGGGCATGAGATTGATTGGTCCAAACTGCATGGGCATCGCCAACACGAACCCGGCAGTGTTGCTTGACGCGACCTTCGCTCCAGGTGTGCCGCCACGTGGACGAGTCGGGTTCTCATCGCAAAGCGGCGCGCTCGGTCTTGCAATCATGGAGTTTGCCAGCTCGCTTGGGCTTGGTATCTCAACCTTTGTTTCCGTCGGAAACAAAGCAGACATTTCCGGCAACGATCTCTTGCGTTACTGGGAGGCCGACGACAAGACCGATGTGATCCTTTTGTACCTGGAGTCGTTTGGAAATCCAAGGAAGTTCTCAGAGATCGCGCGTAGGGTCGGACGCAAGAAGCCGATTGCCGTAGTGAAGAGCGGACGATCTGCCGCGGGTGCGCGTGCCACTTCATCGCATACGGGTGCGCTGCTCGCCACTTCCGACGTCACGGTCGATGCACTGTTTCGACAAGCCGGCGTCGTTCGCACGGATACGTTAGCGGAGTTGTTCGATGTTGCATCCTTGTTCTCAAACCAACCGCTGCCAAAAGGAAATCGAGTAGGAATTATTACCAACGCCGGTGGCCCCGCGATTCTTTGCGCCGATGCGTGCGAGGCGCGCGGACTCGAAGTTCCGGTTTTATCGGAGAGCAGCCAGGCAAGATTACGTGCGTTTCTTCCGGCTGGGGCCAGCGTGGGAAATCCGGTAGACATGATTGCCTCAGCGCCCGCTGACCATTACCGGAAAGCAATCGAAATTGTCAGCAATGACGACAGCGTCGATTCGCTAATCGTGATCTTTACTCCGCCACTCGTGACACGTGCTGACGACGTCGCGAAAGCGATCGTGGAAGCCGTGCCTCACTTCGAAAAGAGCAAACCGCTACTCAGCGTCTTTCTTTCCGCTCAACCGGCGCCAGTTGAGCTGCGCGAATCACCCATCCGGATTCCGTCATACTCATTTCCGGAAACGGCAGCGATTGCTTTGGCTCGAGCGACGCGATACCAACAATGGCGCGAACGCCGCGAAACCTATCCTGCACGGTTCGAAGATATTCGCGCTGACGAGGCAGCAGCGATCGTTGCTGCGGCGCTTGCACGCAGAGAAGGTTGGTTGACGCCCGACGAGGTGGCCGGACTACTTTCCTGCTATGGCTTGCCGTTGATTGAGCAGAGAATTGTCACGAACGCTGGAGAAGCTGGCACAGCAGCAGAACAGATTGGCGGTGAAGTGGCGCTTAAGGCCATCGCTCCCGATCTGCTTCATAAAACTGAAGCGGGTGCCGTCAGGCTTCATCTCACCGGCGTTGATGCAGTTCGCGCGGCGGCACGCGAGATGAACGAGATATTGAGTTCAAGAGGATACGGAACATCAGGCTTTGTGGTCCAGCGCATGGCTCAACCCGGTGTCGAAATGTTGGTTGGCATGGTGCACGATCCACAGTTTGGTCCGGTTGTGGCATGCGGCGCAGGCGGAGTCCAGGTGGAGTTGTTGCGAGACGTGTCGGTCCGGATTACTCCGCTTTCAAGGGAAGATGCGTCAGACATGATTCGTGAGTTGAAGACTTATCCGTTACTGACTGGCTTCCGTGGCAGCGCGGCGACTGATGTTTCCGCGTTGGAAGAAGGACTGCTGCGTGTTAGCGCGATGGTTGAAGACATCCCGCAGATTGCGGAACTCGATTGTAATCCGTTTGTGGTTCATGAGACTGGCGCAACTATCCTCGATGCCCGGATTCGAGTGGCTACGGTTGCGCCGCCTGCGTTATTCGGTGTGCGACGCTGAGTTTATCCTTCGTAGGCGAGATCGTCGTACTCCTCGTTGCAGACCTCACAGCGAAATGGATTGTCTAAACCGGAGTTTATGGCTTCCATGTAGAGAGCATAGCCTTCGTCGTCCACGTAAAGCTCCCTGGCACACATGCCACAGCGGACCTCATGCTGATTGTCGTCCGTCATTATTGATCTGGCGGCGACGACGCTTAATTGATCTTGATCGATATGAGAGCGAACTGTTGACATAATCCCTCCCCTTAGTTTTGTAGGAATGCCTCGACTTTAATTTTCCTCACCCCAGCGTGTCTGAACGGCAAAGTTTGTGCCCTGCAAAATACGGTGAGTTCGAGGCCGGTTTGTGGGAGAGTGCGGAAAACGGCTCTGGTGAGTGCGAAGTTTTCCTCACTCCCTTCAGCGGTAAACCGAAAGCATCTCTCGTTGCCGGCGGAACGCAAACTTCGTCATTTCTACAATGCCAATCGGCAATAGGCCGCAACTGCCGATCACAATCCAATCCGTTGCCGACGGCTTAACCGTTCCGAGGACTGCTGCAAGCGGAGATACGTAGACAGCAAAGATCTGCAACATCACGACGATGAGCACTGCGATCCAAAGGAAAGGATTGCGGAAGATTCCCTCGAACGCAGAGCGTGTACGAGAGCGGCAATTAAACGTGTGACCGAGTTGCACCGAAACAAGAGCGAAGAGTGCAATAGTGCGCGAGTGAGAACCTGGTCCATAAACTTCAAGTGCCCAGGTGTAAGCGCCCAGCGCAACTGCTGCGAGCATTGCGGCCTGCCAGCTAATCAAAACGAGGAATGGCTTTGACAAGAGACTCGTGTGCGGGCTACGTGGCGGCTGGTTCATGATGTCCTTCGAAGCAGGCTCCACAGCCAACGCGAGCGCTGGAAAGACGTCCGTTACCAGATTCATCCACAGAATTTGCAACGGCAACAGAGGCAAAGGCCAGCCGGCCGCGATGGCAGTGAAGATCACCAGCACCTCGCCGAGGTTGTGGGAAAACATCATGTGTACAAACTTGATGATGTTCGAATAGATCGTGCGGCCGCCTTCGACTGCTCTCAAGATGGTTTCGAAGTTGTCGTCAGCCAGTACGACATCAGCCGCCTCTTTGGCCACTTCAGTTCCGCGTTGGCCCATCGCAATGCCGATGTTCGCTCGCTTCAATGCCGGCGCATCGTTAACTCCATCACCAGTGACGGCAACGACTTCGCCGGCCTGTTGTAACGCTTCCACGATCCGCAATTTCTCTTCCGGCGAAACACGAGCAAAGACGTCGGTGTTGCGGGCGAGATCGGCAAGTCGAGCGGGTTCAGTGTCAATGAGATCGCGTGCGTGAAGAGCGATGGGTTCATCTTGGCCCAGGCCGAGCTCTCGTGCGATCGCGATGCCTGTATTTAACTGGTCACCGGTAAGCATCACCGTGCGAATGCCTGCGGTCTTTGCACGCTGGACGGCTTCGGCAACACCTGGACGTGGAGGATCGATCATTCCTACCAGCCCGATGAACGTGTAACCACTCTCAAGCGCATCTTCGGACGAATGTTCTGCGTTCGTTTCGAAATGCTTTGTCGCAAGCGCCAGCACTCGCAAGGCGCGGTTCGCCATCTGCTCATTGGCAGCGATAAATCTTGCGAAAGCGTCTGAGTCAAGGGGTGTCGTATTTCCAGCGGCGTCACGATAATTTGAGCAAGCATCAAGCACAACCGCCGGCGCACCTTTTAAAGCGGCGAAGTGCTGACCATTAGCCTTGCGATGCAAGGTAGTCATCCGTTTGGTTGAGGCATGGAAAGGTTGTTCTGCAATCTTCGGATGAACGGCACGCTCGTGTGAAACGTCAAGAACAAGGGCATCCGCGACAACGAGCAGCGCCGTTTCTGTCGGATCGCCTATGGTGCGCGTTTCATCGGTTGCTTCCGCTCGGAAGGATGCTTCATTGCAGAGTACGCCGATTCGAACTGCCTGCTCTAACAACCGATCGTTTTCGAGCGGATTGTCGGACTCTCCGATTTCAATGCGCCGTCCATCCGACAAGTAATACTCACGCACAGTCATCCGGTTTTCAGTGAGGGTTCCGGTCTTGTCCGCACAGATGACTGTGGTGCTTCCGAGTGTTTCAACTGCGGGAAGCCGGCGCATGATGGCGCGCTGTTGGGCCATGCGTAACACACCGAGCGCGAGAATCAGTGTTGTTACTGCCGGGAGCCCTTCAGGTACTGCAGCCACGGCCAGGCTGATACCAACTTCGACCATTAACCAGAGACCGTCGCGACGGAGCCATCCGGTGACCATCACAATCGCCGCAATAGCCAGCACGAGATAGACAAGACGGCGTCCTAACTGAGCGAGTTGTATTTCAAGCGGAGAGCGCTCCTTGGTTGAGGTCGCAACGAGCCGGCCAATCTTGCCGAGCTCAGTGGCAGTACCCGTGCTCACTACGATCGCCGCGGCTCGGCCCGCGGCGACGGCGGTCCCCAGGTAAAGCATCGATCGTCGCTCCGCCAAAGGCGTCTCAACTGAAACAGCGCGAACACTTTTTTCGACAGTCGTGCTTTCGCCGGTCAGTGCCGATTCCTCTGCTTCGAGGCGTACAGCTTCAAGCAGTCTCGCATCAGCAGGAACGCGATCTCCGGCGTTCAGAATTACGATGTCACCAGGAACAAGCTCTTCTGCCTCGACCGTTGATTCAAAGCCATTGCGTCGTACGCGTGTGAGCGTGCGAGATTGGCGCCGCAGCGCATCGAGCGCGCGGCCGGCTTGCCACTCAGTGGCAAAACCAACAGCTGCGTTGAGAACGAGAACAATCAGAATCGCGATAGCTTCAGCTTTGTCACCTGTCGCCCACGAGATAACAGCAGCGAATGCGAGAAGGGCAATCACGATGCTTGCGAACTGATCGGTGAGCACACGCCAGGCGGGACGAGATTGAATCTGCTGAAGCGCATTGGGACCGCAGCGAAGTTGCCGCTCGTTTACTTCTGCCGGCGTGAGTCCGACTTTCGGATCGACCTTGAGTAAGAGCGAGACATCGTGCGGTTCCAGAGCGTGCCAGTGTGTCTGGTCCAAAGCAGACGGCGCCGTTGCTGAAGTGATAGCGGGTTTAGCAGGAATTGTCGCAGCGCACATCACTGGACCCAATCTTGATCACGTCCTTACAATCACACCAGCACCGCGAATCGCATCATGCTTCAATGCAATTAATGCCTCGTTAACCTGATCGAAACGAAACGTTTGAACGTGCGTCCGCACGGGAATGCGCGCTGCTTCAAGCAAGAACTGCCGACCGTCTTCACGGGTGTTGTTTGCGACACTTCTGATCGTTCGCTCGCCATAGATCAGTGAGTAATCAAATGATGGAATTGGGCTCATATGAATGCCGCCGAGAACCACAGTGCCGCCTTTTGCGGTAGCTTTCAGCGCAGTCGGCACGAGCTCGCCGGCAGGTGCGAAGATGATTGCAGTGTCGAGCTTGACTGGCGGATCTTCAGCAGCATCGCCAACCCACGTTGCGCCCAGCTCATGGGCCAGGGCCTGATGACGCTCACGATCGCGCGTGCACACGTAAACTTCTGCGCCGCGAGAGCGCGCGAGCTGAATGCAAATGTGGCCGGCTGCGCCAAAGCCATAGATGCCGAGCCGTGCTCCACGCCAGTCGTTTCCGTTCAGTCCCGTCAAGCGCAGACAGCGATAGCCGATTATCCCGGCGCAAAGCAGTGGCGCGGCTTGAATGTCTTCGAAACTGCCAGGTATCCGGTACGCAAAAGAAGCCGGCGCGACAGCGTATTCCGCATATCCACCATTGACAGTCCAACCCGTAAAGAACGCTTGTTCACAAAGGTTTTCGCGTCCGGCAACACAATACTTACATTTGCCACACGTGCGATTGAGCCACGCTATACCGACTCGATCGTTAAGAGCAAAATCTGCAACCTGCGATCCCCTTGCCGCGACGTGCCCAACGATCTGGTGACCTGGAATCACCGGCGAGAGACGCACCGGCAGTTCACCCTCGACGACGTGCAGGTCCGTTCGACAGACGCCGCAGGCTGACATGCGTACGAGCAATTCGTCCTCACGCGCCATAGGTGCCGGCACATCGACTAAACGTAGAGGGCGTTCATCAACGGTTGCTGGCGTAGTTAATACCCAAGCCTTCATCGCTCTACTTCTTACGTCGCACGAAAAATCATCTAATCCTGTAAAACCCAATTTCGCGCGGCAGGCGTTTCTGAATACAGCGCTCGTCGTAGGGCGACGTCTCGCGGGTCGCCGCCCATCGTTACGCCTTTGCGGTTCGGAATGTATCCGTATCCGATTTGAGCATCCGGGTCGGCAAAGCCAAACGAACCGCCTGCTCCGGGAAAGCCGAACGACTTATGAGTTCCAAACGGAAATCCGCGATTAGGTTTCATGAAACCCAGTGAAAATTCCACTTCGTCTTTTATACACTCATCATAAAAGCCATGCGTGGCGGGAACTGCCGGTGCAGTCAACTCCTTCAAAGTCTCCGGATCTAATCCCAGTTCCTTCCCGCCAGTAGCAAAAACGCTGTAAGCACGTGCGATAGCTCGTGCCGTGCCAACGCCTCCGCCCGCTGGAATTTCAAGATTGCGTGTATAGATGTGTTGCTCGTCATGGGCCAACTCAGAGCCGAGCAGGGCTCTGCGAAAGTTCGACCGAGGATTGAAAATCTCGAGCGTCATCCGGAATGGAAAGCCGAAGAGCATCTCGGAACGACTTGGGTCTACAAGTGGTGCGAGCTTCGAATCGGGAATTGATTCGGGCAGGCGAATATAGAAGTCCAGTCTCAGCGGTAGGGCGATTTCTTCCTGGAAGAACTGGCCCGGGCTGCGATGCTTCGGATCGATCCGGCGCAACAACTCGCCTTCATAAAATCCTAGCGTAATGGCGTGATAAGCCTGCCGCGTTCCCGGTTCCCACGCTGGTTTCTGTCGAGCCAGAACGTCTGCCAGACGATCCAGGTCGGCGAGCAGATCTCTATCAATGGGTTGATCCAAAGCGAACAAGCCTGCTTGATGGGCCAGGAGTTGTCGGACCGTAACTTTCTCTTTTCGATTCTGAGCAAACTCCGGCCAGTATTTGCAGACACGTTCATCGTAACTCAGCCAGCCGCGAGAATGGGCAACTGCGAGCGTCATCGCCGCCATGCCCTTGGTAGCCGAATAGACCAGAGCCTTCGTGTCTTTCTCCCAAGACTCACCAGTCGCTTTATTCCTAACACCGCCCCAAAGGTCAACGACCTTTTCACCTCTGTGATACACACAACAGGCCGCGCCAATCTCGCCCCGCTGCGTGAAATTCTCGGTAAACGCTTCGCGTACTGCTTCGTATCCGGGATTTGCAAACCCGTGAATCGCGACAGACTTCGTTGCTTCACCTGATACAGTTTCTTTTTTCCTCTGAGTCAACACGTAAGCCGCACCCGCAGCCGTAAAACCGATGATTGCTGCTTTTGTTAACGGATTCATTTTCATATCAAACTCCTTCATCCACTGCGGAATCGTTTACGTCTTACCAGCAGCGGCATTAAAGCAAATAACACCAGCGTCAAGTAATAAACGCCTGCGCCAATCGGGTCGCGCGATTCAAAATATTCCCTCAACGTTAAACCTCTAAGCATCAAAACAAGACCGAATTCGAAGACAAGGCCCAGAATAAGTGCGATTACGCCAGTTCCGAGCCGGTAAACTAACCGGAGCGGGAGTTGAAATCTGCGAACGATCCAGTTCGCGGCAACGATGATCGCGAGCAACATCAACGGCGATTCTACGAGCTCTGCCATTCGCTCACCTAAACGCGGGACGGCAAGCAGAATTCGAATTGGACCAAGCAGTGAACCCGCGCCAAACACAATAAGAAAGTAGACGAACGCAGCTTTCAGAATCTGGGTCCATTCACTCTTACGGTGAGTCTCCATTTGCTGGACTCGGGCCATAGACTCCGGTGTTGCAATGTCGGTTTCGCCTTCGTCGGAATTTGCGCGATGGCCCGTCACGTTTTCAATTTTTATGCGGAAGAAGATTGGAGTCAGAGAATGAGGGTTATCCCTGTGTTCTCGTGAAATATACGCGGGTTCCCACCACATCACTCGCGTCTGAAGAAACTCGTGCGCATGTCTGCGGGCTGTCTCGAATTCGGGCTTGTCAGGAAGTTCTTCGTAGCTACCGAAAACAATAACGGTTGACCAGTGATTGTGATTCTCGACTTCATCAATTTCGAAACATACCAATGGATTTGAACGCATCCAGTCTACTTTTAGCCCCAGCGTAGTAAAACAGTAGAGATAGTTACCGCCGTCAAAGGCAAAGTTGAATGGCAGCACATAAGGTTGATTTTCATGCGCGCAAGCCAGCCGGCCGAACTTCGCTCGTGACAAGGCCTCGTTACACTCAGCTCTGGACATTTCGTGAATGAACATGACAACACTGCACCAACTCTCAACTCGACGCCAACTATTCCACTCCGCAACAAGTGTTCCTATTGAAGTTCGGGAGGATTTTCGATCCCTACTCGTCCTGCTGCGCGAAATTTCAAGTACGCTGCGAAATACCTCGCAACTCCTTTGGCTTTTCGGCTGAAAATCTAACCAACCCGCAGTGGTACGGACTGTGCACAGTCGTTGATGACAGGTTCTGAGGGAGGTATATGTCATGAAAATACTGTTAGCGACTGATGGTTCACCTTGTAGCGATGCTGCGGTCGAGGAAGTAGCTCGTCGGCCTTGGCCCGAACGGTCTTTGGTAAAGGTACTTACTGCGTTGGAGACACCGCTGCCGCCAACACCGGAGGCTTGGGCGATACCGCTCAACTACTATGAAGAGATGGATGCAGGGCTTCGCAAGCAGGGTGAAAACATCGTCAATCGTGCCTTACAAAAACTCAAATCCAATAAGACGCTCTCGGCTGATGCGGTATTGGTGCCCGGCTCGCCGCGGCCAGTAATCCTGGATGAGGCCGAAAGCTGGGGCGCTGATCTCATCGTGTTGGGCTCGCATGGCTACAGTGCGTGGAAGCGATTCCTGATGGGTTCCGTTTCGCAGGCAGTTGTCTCTCACGCGAAGTGCTCGGTTGAAGTAGTTCGATGTCCACCACCTGAAGAAGACAAATCTTCCAACAAACAGAAAGAGTAGAGATGGCAACTGTATTGATCCTGGGTGGCGGGTTTGGTGGTGTGGTAGCAGCCGAGCGTCTTGCAGAGCAGCTCGGCGAGAAACATCAGATTACGCTTGTATCGCGCAGTCGAAATTTTGTTTTCTACCCGGCGCTGGTGAAACTGGCTTTCGGCAAGTGTGAGAGAAACGACGTCTCATTTGACCTGCGACATGCCATGTTGCGTCGGCGTGTGAACTTCGTTGAAGCAGAAGTTGCACACATAGACCTGTTCGCGAATAAGGTCACGATCGCACATGGTGAAGTCGAGGGAAAGCTCTCTTACGACTATCTCGTGTTTGCTTTGGGGCGACGGCTTGCCACCGAGCAGATCACAGGGTTCTTCGAGCATGCTCATCATCTCCTTAATATTGATAAAGCAATCAACTTTGGTAAGGCCATTTCCAACTTTCACGAGGGGCATGCGGTTATTGGGCAGTGTAAGGGGGCAAGGCTTCCGGTTCCGGTTTACGAAACCGCGTTTGCGCTAGCCCGCCGGCTCAAAGATAGAGGCGAACGCAAGCGGGTCAAAATTACGATTGTTGATCCGGATCGTTTGGATTCAACGCTTGGAGATCAGGCCACCCTCGTTCTCAACAGAGCTCTCGCTGCACATGACGTAGAAGTAATCCATAACCTTCCTATTGAGAGAGTTACCGCCAATTCAGCCTCAACCAGGCATGGAGACACCGTCAACTTTGATCTGCTCATGCTGGTGCCGCCATTTCGAGGCTCCTCTGCAGCCTCATTTATGGGAACCACCGATCATGCTGGATACATCATGGTCGATTCGACCATGCGTGTGGTTGGTCACGAGGGAATATACGCCGTCGGCGACTGCGTAAACTTCAGTGGGCCAAAGATGGGCCATATGGCGGTCCGCCAGGGCGAGGTTGCCGCAGCGAATCTCGCGGCTGAGCTCGAGGGGCATGCGCCAGTCGCGCATTATTCCCATGAGGTGAAACTCGTTATTGATGACTCTGGCGGCGACAGCATTTATCTACGCAAGAATCTATGGACCGATGAACCAGGATCGTTCAGACAAGGTCGTTTCTGGAGTTTGGGCAAGCATGTTCAGCAGAGGTATTGGGAATTTTCGCATTCTTAATCGGAATAGGAGGTAGTAATCATGAGCGACAATCGCACAATTCAGTTGTTGGAAATACCGATCGGAGGAAAGGGCGGATTCATTTGGAACCGCCTGCATAGTGAACGTGAAGAGATTTGCGAGACTCTGGTCGGAGTTCCCGGACCCGATTCCGATGTCTACCGTAAATTGCTTCAAGCGCGCCTGCGGAAGGTTGATGACGCTCTCGATCGATTGATGTCAGGATCTTACGGCCATTGCTCTCAATGTGGTCGAGCAATAAATGAGATAAAGCTGGATACTGATCCGGCGACGTCGCTGTGTCTCGACTGTTCAGGAAGCAAACCGGAGTCGGTCATTTCGGACAGCGAAACGAATTCAACCACAGATCTCATGTTGGAGAGCCTCAACCCGTTCGACACTATCTTGCTGCGAACCCACAACAGCGACTATCGCATCTTGCTGCTCGATCCAAAGACCGGACGCGCACTAATCGAGGGCGGTAGTTATCTTCTCGAACCGAGTGAAGGCCTCGTCAAGGGTTCGGCATTTCCAGGATCGGCTTTCAATGGAGGAGCAATCTGTGTAGGTGGCCGTTTGGAAATGTGGGTCAACGAAAAAGTCTTTCTCACCTCACCGGTCATATCGGTTGAGGTTAAACATAATGCGGCTGCGGAAACACTGGACGGTATCTCTGCGGCATTACATTGAGTCGATCGCATGGATGAAAGTTGCGATTCGACCTTGATGGTCTGGTGGATAAAACCATGAAGATACTTATTGGCTACGACGGTTCCGAGTGTGCTGATGCAGCGCTCGAAGATTTGAAGCACGCCGGACTGAATACCGAGGCTGAGGTGTTAGTCATGTGCGTGGCGGACGTTTTTGTGCCACCACCGATAAGCGAAATCGACGATTCGTTTCCAATGTATATACCGGAAGGTGTTAAGCGTGCGCACGAGCGTGCACGGCATAAGCTGGAAGAGGCAGAAGATCTTGCTAAACGTGTTAGTAATCAGATCAAATCGCTGTTTCCAAGCTGGAACGTCGACTCTCAGGCGGAAGCCGATTCACCTGCTTGGGCGCTCTTACGCAAAGCGGATGCTTGGAAACCCGATCTCATCGTCATGGGTGCTCGTGGTCACTCCGTTTTTGGTGGCCGGCTGATACTGGGCAGCATATCGCAACGAGTTCTCTACGAGGCGCACTGTTCTGTTCGTATCGGGCGTGGTCCGTACAAAAATCCTGACAAGCCAGTTAGGCTGCTGATCGGCGTGGATAGTTCGGCTGATTCAAATGCAGCGGTGGAAGCAGTTTGCAATCGTCAATGGCCCAAGGGAACCGAAGTTGGCTTGCTCGTTGTAGTCGACACAGTAATGCCGCTCAGTTCAAATCCTTCAGAGCCCGCAGCCATGAAATGGATTGAAGTCGCGGATGAACGCAACTGGTCTCAGGTGCGTAAGATCTTTGAACCATCTGCACAAAGAATCCGCAGTGCGGGATTGCATGCAGAAGTCTTGATCAGACGCGGTAATCCCGCGGACGAGATTCTCGAAGAAGCCCATACGTGGGGCGCAGATTGTATCTTCGTCGGCGCGAAAGGAACTAGAGGCATCGACCGCTTGCTGCTGGGCAGCGTCTCCTCGGCAGTCTCAAGTCGTGCGCATTGCTCAGTTGAGGTTGTGCGGCCGGAGAGATAAATGTGAAGCAGTTGTATTTGGGCAGACATAAGTATTCCCTCCGTTTCTTGCTCGATTTGGAGGTTGTAATCGGCGTGCCCCGTCAGCAAAGCAGGGTTGATCTGATTGCTGATTGGCAATGCTTTTCGTGCAAAGCCACTTCAGCCGTTAATGTGAAGGATGTCTCGTGACGCTCGAGATCGTAAGTGCAGCATCGACACTCGCCTTCAACTCGTCATAACTCTTGGCCGTCACGCGGCGGCCGTTGATGAATAGGCTTGGCGTTCCCTTCAAGCCCAGTGCCATTCCATCATCGACGTCACGTTGAACCATCTCTGTAAACTTTCCTGAATCCAGAGCAGCGTCGAAACGAGCGCGATCGAGACCAAGCTCGCTCGCAAAACTCTTTAGCTTTTCCACTCCGAGTGACGATTGATTCTGCATGAGGACACGTACGTACTCCCAGTATTTGCCCTGTTCGCGCGCAGCCTCAGCAGCTTCTGCCGCCTTAAACGCTTCGGCATGCTGGCTCAACGGGAAATCACGTGCGACGAGCCGCACCTTGCCTGCATTCTCCTTTACCAGGCGCTCGAGAGCAGGATGGATCGCAGCGCAGCTCGGACATTGGTAGTCAGTGAAGGCAACGATGGTGACTGGAGCCTTCGCATTGCCCAATGAGGGTTGGTCCTCAGTCGAGATCGAGAACACAGGAGACTCAGGAGCTTTCAGGAATACTTGAATCGAAGCAGCCGCGCGAAGCTTTTCCATAAATACCCGTTCTGCAAGACGCAGCTCGATCTGTTGCAGGTAACTAACGATCGAGTCTTTGGTTTGTGCGAAGTCCCCGCTGACACGCTCTCTGTTTTGCTCGTAGAACACACGCGCCTGTTCTTCCGTGACTGGTTTTGGTTTAACTTCGGCATCAAGCAGTGCATTCGTCGTTACCTTTCGCTTTTGTGCTTCCTGAACGAGAAGCGTGTCGTTAATGATGAGGTCAAGCTCGTTTTTCCGCAGGTTGTACACTTGCTCCTGCACCTCAAAAATCAGAGGCTTGAGTGAATCTTCGATGTCACCAGAAGTGATATTAACTCCATTCACAGTGGCAAGAACCTGAGCGCGTTCCGAGTCGTTGCGCGGCGGTGTAGCCTGAGGAACTTTCACAGCCGTGTTGCCGGCGGCGCGCAATCCATCCGCAAATTTCTTCGCCTCAACGCGCTGTCGCTCCTCCGTCAAATACTGCAGGATATCGTCTTTGACTGAGTCGAACTCGCCCTGAATGCGCGCTTTGTTTTGATCGTAAAAAGTTTGCGCTTCAGCCTCAGTGGGCGCTTTGACCCTCGCGACGACCTCTTGTTCGAGCAGCTTTGTCGTGGTAACACCTCGTTTCCTGGCTTCAATCGCGAGCAGCTTCGAATTGATTAACAGATCGAGTTCCCGCTTACGCGCCTCCGTAACCTGCTTTTGAAGATTCCGGACTGACTCACCGGTTGCCTTCTCAATATCACGTGCACTGATAGAAATGCCGTTTACGGCCGCCAGTGTGGCCGGCAAAACTTGCGATTCGCACGCGCAATCCTCACTTACAGTTTGAGTTTGGGATTGAACCAATGACGGCAAAGCCAACATCATCATAATCATTAAGGCTGCAACTCTTTTCATGATCAGTCTCCTTAATCGAGGTTATGGACCAAGCTTTAGCAAGCATCGTGCTAGAAGTGGTTGGGACTTTTCTGAGTGCTATGACACCTCAAGCTGCGGAAAAGCGCGCACTAGCTGTGAAGGTTTCCACTTTTTTCGAAGCTGCGGGGCTGTAAATAGTGGGATCAATACTGTGTACGAAAGTTGCAGTGACACTTGCAGCCTCGTAAAACGCATTAACCGTTTTAAGACCATGAACGAACCTCAGCGCAAAAGCATTCTGATCGTCGACGACGAGCGAAGCGTCACTGATTCGTTATGCATAATTCTTACAGAGGCGGGATTTGAGGTTCTGACAGCACAGAGTTTTGCCGAGTCAGTCGCAGTCCTCGGGAATGCACAACTCGATCTTGTAATCACTGACTTGTGTTTGCCAGACGCAACGGGAATAGATGTGATCACTCACGTAAAGAATGAGACCCCCGACACAGAAGCAATTCTCATGACCGGCCACGGCTCGTTAGACGTCACAATCGAGGCGATCAAACGCGGCGCTTACTACTATCTCGAGAAACCCTTCACGCCTGATCGACTCCGCGCCTTGGTGGACCGGGCGTTAGAGTTTGCGGCGTTGAGGCACGAGAATGAGGCTCTTAGGCGAACGTTGGCGGGCAATACCGAGACATTCGGTATGGTCGGCCGCGACCCGAAGTTGCAGCAGATTATCCATACAATCCGGACGGCGGGGCCCTCTGATGCGTCTGTATTGATTGAAGGTGAAAGCGGCACTGGGAAGGAGCTGATCGCAGCGGCTTTTCATGTTCAAAGCCAGCGTTCTTCCGGACCATTCATCCGTATTAATTGCGCTGCAATACCGCACGAACTAATCGAGTCTGAGTTGTTTGGTTACCAAAAGGGCGCCTTTACCGGGGCCGACCGCGACAAACGAGGATTAATGGAAGCAGCGAACGGCGGCACGCTGCTGCTCGACGAGATCGCGGAAATGCCGACGCATTTGCAGACAAAGCTGCTACGTGTTTTGCAGGAGCGGACGCTACGGCGTGTGGGTGACGAGTGTGAGATTGACGTCAACTTTCGACTGCTCTCGGCAACAAACCGTAATACAGCGGCGTTGTTGGAAGAGGGTGTCCTGCGCAACGATCTCTATTTTCGAATCAGCACGATCAAGATCAAAGTTCCACCTTTGCGTGAGCGCATTGACGACGTTCCATTGATTGCCAAACACTTTCTCGAACGCTTCAACGCTCAGTACGACAAGAACATTAGAGGCTTCTCACAGGAAACTGTGTCGCGCCTGCTTCGTTACAATTGGCCTGGAAACATTCGCGAGCTGGAGAGCGTCATTGAACGTGCCGTTCTGTTTTGTCCGGGCAATCAACTGCTGCCCGAATGCCTGCCGGATGAATTTCAATGTAAACGCTTCAATAATTCCTCTTTCGTAATCCCGCCGTTGGTCACATTGGAAGACATCGAGCGTGAAGCAATTTTGCAGACGCTCGAACGGACTTCAGGCAACATCAGACGCAGTGCCCAAATTCTTAGATGCCCACGACCGACGTTCTACCGCAAGCTAAAGAGATTCGGAATCAAAGTCGGACGCCATGCGGAACAGTCCTCAGACACGCTCACAACCTCCAGCTGAACCAAATCCCGTTCAAAGTACCAGTACATTAACATCTCGTTTGTGGCCTCATTGTGAAGCAACACATCGAAGTGGATTCTCACTCTGATACATGCTCCCGCACTAGTTCATCTCGTAAATAAAGCAAAAGTGGACCATGTACTTCAAGGCATAGTTATTGCCGCATGACTGTCAACTCACTCGAGTCGAATCGAGCGTGGTCCAAGGCCTTAATCCGATTTACGCGGAGGTAAGAAAGATGAAAAATAAACACTATGCCCATCGAAGGAGGAAGCCCTCCTTTCTGTTCATCCTCCCATCTTTCGTGCTGCTGCTTTTAACTGCGATCAGCACCTATGCCCAGATACAAATAGTCGATCCGCCACCGCCTCCGCCGGCACCAGCGCCGGCCCCCACGCCTGTCTGCTCACGTACAATCAAGGCAGACGTAGTCGCCCTCGATCAGGTAATCATGTACAACCGCCTCGGCACGGTAAACCCTGGCGGAATGATCTACGCGCTCAAGAGGGACGTCGTAGCAATTGATCCTCTCAAAGGGATCGTCGCCGGCAATGTGCAGTTGCGGGCCAACAAGCGGCCGAGGCCAATTGTGCTCCGCATGAACAGCGGCGACTGTTTGCAAATTACCTTCACTAACCTTCTCTCACCGACTCCACGCAGCCACCAGGATCCCGAAGATCCCTTGAGTGACCAGCCGGCAACACGTTCCGCTGGCATTCACGTCAACGGTATGGAACTGGTTGGAAGCATCGCCTCGGATGGATCGAACGTCGGCGTTAACCCACCGAGTTTGGTGAGTCCCGGTGGTTCGACCGTCTACACCCTTTATGGCACGCGTGAAGGAAACAACCTCATGTACAGCACCGCTGCCACGACCGGCGGCGAAGGAGACGGCGGGACGCTTTCCGAGGGCTTATTCGGCAGCGTCAACGTCGAACCTAAAGGCGCCGAGTGGTACCGCTCGCAGGTCACTGCGGCGGATATGGCGGCCGCGAAAACCGGCACCACAGCGGGCGGTCAGCCGCTGCTGGATTACAACAAGTTCAGCATGCTCGATGCCAACGACAACATCGTGTTCACCGATCTAAATGCGATCATTACCGGTCCAAACAAAGGTCGCTTTCCAGCCGGCACCTTCACGAAAAATGCGACTGAACCTGATCGCGAACGTCCTTTCCGCGAATTCACCGTGATCTATCACGATGAAATTCAGGACATACAGGCGTTTCCGCAGTTTCGCGATCCGATTCTCAAACACACCCTGCACAGCGTCGAAGACAAGTTTGCCATTAACTACGGTGTGGCAGGCGTGGGGGCTGAGATTCTCGCTAATCGGCTCGGCGTCGGACCAATGTGGAATTGCACTGAGTGCAAGTTTGAAGAGTTCTTTCTCTCATCCTGGACGATTGGCGACCCCGCGCAAATCGTGGACAAGCCGGCTAACACGACCGACAGCGCCGGCAATCTGATCCTCGGCCCCAAGGCGACGAAGGTCTTGTATCCGGATGATCCTTCGAACGTGCATCACAGCTATATCGGTGATCCCGTGAAGATGAGAGTCGTTCACGCCGGACCGAAAGAGCATCACATTCACCACTTGCACGCGCATCAGTGGTTGCAAACACCTGACGACGACAATTCGACTTACCTGGACAGTCAGGCGGTTGGACCAGGCTTCGCGTTCACTACTGAAATCGTCCACGGCGGATCGGGAAACCGAAATCAGGTCGTTGGCGATTCAATCTTCCACTGCCACTTCTATCCGCACTTCGCGGAAGGCATGTGGGAACTATGGCGTTCACATGATGTATTCGAGGCGGGAACGGTGCTCGATGCGAACGGAGTTCCTGTTGCCGGTGCGCGTGCGTTGCCGGACGGTGAAATCAAAGCTGGAACGCCAACACCCGCACTCGTTCCGTTACCAACCCTGGCGATGGCGCCAATGCCGACAGCCTCTGTTCCGGGTTATCCGTTCTTCAGTCCGGCAGTCGCAGGCCATCGTCCACCGCATCCGCCGCTCGACACGATCGACGATGGCGGCTTGTCGAGACACATCATTACAGGTGGAACCTTTACCCATGTTGAAAATCGCCTCGACTTCAGCAAAGCACTCGTCACTGCCGTTGCCCAACAGATCTCCGAAACCGGAACGGCTTCTGAGATAGCGGCAATGGTCTACCACGAGCAACGCTTGCATCCGAGCTACAAGCCCGACGGCACTCCAGCTAACTTCATACTCAACGGACTGCCGCGCAAGCCCGGAGCTCCTTTTGCTGATCCGTGCATCGACGACAATGGAAACGCGGTAGGGAATCCGCGCACTTACAAAGCGGCTGCGTTTCAACTCGACATTAAGTTGAACAAAGCCGGCTGGCACTTCCCGCAATCACGCATCCTGGCACTATGGGCGGACGTTGGTCCAACGCAGGCGGGTACAAAACCGCCGGAGCCGTTCTTCTTCCGCGCGAACACCAACGATTGCATCACCTACTACCACACCAACCTCGCTCCTGGCGTTTACGAGCAGGACGATTTTCAGGTACGCACGCCGACCGACATCATCGGCCAGCACATTCACCTGGTGAAGTTTGACGTCACGTCGTCAGACGGCTCGGGTAACGGCTTCAACTATGAGGACGGAACTTTCAGCCCCGATGAAGTACGAGAACGGATCATCGCCATTCGCAAACAGAATAGTTGTATCGGTCTCGAGTCGGGTGATCCCCGCGACGGTACGTTCACCTGTCCCGTGGGCAAACTGCATCCGTTCTTCGGCACCAAATATGCGCAGACAACTGTGCAACGCTGGTTTGCCGACGACACACTGAATAACAACGGTGTAGACCGTACGCTCAGGACCGTTTTCACCCACGATCACTTTGGGCCATCGACTCACCAGCAGGCAGGTCTCTACGCCGGCCTGGTGATCGAGCCGACTGGTTCGGTCTGGAAGAATCCGGAAACTGGCGTCGTGATGGGAACCCGCACAGTTGATGGCGGACCGACGAGCTGGCAGGCAGCCATTATCGAGACGAACGCCGCGAACAGTCACCGCGAGTTCTTATTCGAGTTCGCTGATTTTCAACTGGCCTATCAGGCCGGCGCCGGCGTCGGAGCTAATGGCAAACCGATTGCCGATCCGGCACGAGTAATCAACCCGCCAATCACTAACGAAGTTGGGTTACCTTTCATCGTTGAGAACGGAATGGTTTGTCCGGGTGGCGTTCCGGCGCCTTGTCCGGAAGCAATCTCCGCGGCAGACGTGGGCACGATGAGCGTTAACTATCGCAATGAGCCCGTTCCGCTGCGAGTTCGCAATCCCAACACCAACACACAAGCAAGCGGCGCCGCTGGTGATTTGTCGAAGGTTTACAAATCGAACATCACTCGCACCGATCCGCAGTTCAACGTGCAGCCAACCTTCTACCCGGCGTTGACGCAGGGAGTGCAACCGGGTGATCCGTTCACTCCGCTCCTGAGAGCTTACGAAAACGACAAGGTTCAGATTCGCATCCTCGTGGGAGCGCATGAAGAAACACACAACCTGACGATCAACGGTCACAAGTGGCTGCATCAACCGGGCACGCCACAAGATCCGCTGGCCGTCAACAATTCCGGTTTCCGAAACTCGCAGATCGCAGGTATCTCCGAACACTTCGAGTTTCTCACCGGCAAAGAATCGATTCTGGGCGGACGGTCCTTCGTGGATTACCTCTACCAGAACAGCGCGTCAGTGGACGGACAGTGGAACGGAGTTTGGGGCATCCTGCGAGTCTACAACGGCCGCAATGGATTGAAAACGGATCTCCAGGTGCTGCCCAACAACACGGCAGGCGCCGCAGATTTGACAACCAATGACGCCGAGTTCCCGGTAGATACAGCTTTCCCGAATGGTGCAACCGACTACAACGACACAACAGATTCTTCTGTCATGACTGATTCTACAGTCACGACAAATACCAGTCTGATGTCGTCGACAATGCTTGGCACGGCAACCAGCGCGATTTCACCTGCTGGTGCTATGACCGACGCCGCGATCGCAATCCTTCCGGTGGACGTAGCTCCTGACATCATGACGTCAAATCCGAGTGACTTCTCGACTGGTAAGGGCGTTGGCACGACCATCTGTCCGGGTACTGCTCCGAAACGGAAGATCAACGTTACGGCAGTCAATGCCTGGGCTCTTCCAACTGGCACGCTGATCTACAACAGCCGCGCTGGAAACGGTGGAGCACTCAACGATCCGACGGCGATCATGTACTTCCGGAGTGAAGATATCGACCAATATGGCATGGTAAAAGCGGGCGTTCCCATTGAACCGCTCGTCGTCCGTGCCAAAGCTGGCGAATGTATTCAGTTTACTCTGGAGAATAGACTACCAAACGCGTTGCCTGATCTCGACGGGTTCAACACGATGACGAACCTGATCTTCCATTTCAATGCCAATCAGGTGAAACCATCGAATCAGGTAGGTTTGCATCCGCAACTGCTCGCTTACAACGTAGCGAACAGTGACGGTAAGAACGTTGGGTTCAACCCGAATCAGACGATTGGACCAGGCGGCGTAGTCCGGTATAGCTGGTACGCCGGTGACGTTGTTATCAACGGTGGCAAGCGCACTGGGACGCCGATTGAATTCGGTGCTACCAACCTGATCTCATCCGACCCGATTAAGCACAGCAACAAGGGTGCGGTCGGTTCGCTAATCATCGAACCTCAGGGATCCACCTGGATCGAAGACGCGGGTTCACGGGCACAGGCTACAGTGACCAACGCTGACGGCACGTCGTTCCGTGAATTCGTTGTTCAGTTCCAGACGGACATCAACATGAGGTTCGCAGATGGCAGTCCGGTGCCAAATCTTGCTGGTCCAGGCGGCGCGGAAGATCCGGAAGACTCAGCGCAGAAGGCGATTAACTATCGCACTGAACCGCTCTGGAAGCGCATGAATTACGCGCCAGAAACTCCGTTCGAGAAGACGCGTACTTTCGACTTCACCAACGTGCTGACCAATGCGCAGGTGGGTGGCGAACCACAAACGCCAATATTCACCGCTCAGGCTGGTCAGGCCGTGAGGTTCCACATCCTGAATGCGAACGGACACATGCGCAACAACGTGTTCAACCTGCACGGACACTTCTGGCAGGATGAACCTTTCACCAACAACTCAAAGGCGATTGGCAACAACCCGCTATCAGAGTTCAAGGGAACTGTATACGGGATCGGGCCCTCTTCGCACTATGAAGTGATTCCGGTGAATGGCGCCGGCGGCGCACGCCGCGTAACCGGTGACTATCTCTACCGGACTCAGGAGTCCTTCCAGTTCGATGGCGGACTCTGGGGCATCTTCCGAGTAAGTCCATAACGCTTTGGTCCCCAGCGATACGTCGCCAAGGGACTTTGCCGAGTGCAGCCTACCGTCACGGTAGGCTGCACTCTTGTTCTGCAACCTGCCGTGCAAGAGGGGAGAGGGTCATGTCATCATTAATACAAACATTCAATACCTTAGCTAAGACGTTCTTTTCCTTCCTCATAATCTGGTCATTACTTTGTCTTCCGGCTACGTTGGTAAAAACGCCGGCATCCGCTCTTAACCCGCCGGCGGTAAACGCAGTGGTCCAACATGAGCCGCGTGCTGCTTACGATGCTCTGCCACTCAATTTTGAACTCAATCAAGGACAGACTCATCAGCGTGTGAAGTTTCTGGCGCGGAGCGAGGGATACGTCTTTTTCCTGACTGCAACTGAAGCAGTCATGGCTTTGGACAATCCGGTCGGGCATAGAAAAGGAAGAGAAGAACGCGACGCGCCCGACGCTAACAACAACTTCGATTCCAGTGAGAAAAAAGACAAGCCGCCACGCTCGATCGTGCGCATGAAATTAAAGGGGGCCAATCCCGCGCCTCAAATCGAGGGCCTCGATCAATTGGCGAACAGGAGTAACTACTTCGCCGGCTCTGATGCAACTGCATGGCGCACTGACATTCCCAATTACGCTCGCGTTCGGTACGCGCAAGTTTATCCCGGAATCGATATGGTCTATTACGGCGACCAGCGCCACCTCGAGTACGACTTTATCGTTGCGCCTGGATCTAGTCCTGAAGTTATTGAATTGGCGTTTAGCGGTATTCAGGATTTTGAGATCAGTCGCACAGGAGACTTGCTGCTGCATACGCAGCAAGGCGATATCTGTCAGCGCAAACCTGTGGCGTACCAGGAAGTCAATGGCGTCAAAGAGGAAGTGCCGGTGAGTTACATTCCGCTGGGCATTGGCCGCGTTGGTTTTCAACTTGGCGCCTATGATCCGACCAGACAGTTAATCATCGATCCGGTGCTCGTTTACTCCACCTACCTCGGAGGCAGCGGCTTCGATCAAGGTTACGCTATCGCCGTTGATTCGCTTGGCAACGCTTATGTTACCGGCCAGACTGCCGCGATAGACTTTCCAACCACGCCGGGAGCTTTTCAAACGAACTATGGAGGGGGCGACGCGTTCGTCTCCAAGCTCAACCCATCCGGCAGCACGCTTGTCTATTCCACGTTTATCAACGGCGCCAGCGGCAACGGCATTGCTGTCGATTCCGCCGGCAACGCTTACGTAACGGGAGACGCAGGACCGCTTAGTTTTCCAACGACGATGGGCGCGTTTCAAACCGCACCGATGGGTTATGACACCTTTGTCACCAAACTGAATTCAACAGGCACAGCACTCGTCTACTCAGCCCGGTTTGGTGGTAATCTCGACGACTTTGGTAGAGGTATCGCGCTCGATGCGACCGGCAATGCCTACATCACAGGTTGGACCGTGTGTCGCTCTACCATTTGTACATTTCCTACCGTCAATGCGTTTCAACCAAACTATGCCGGCGGAAACAATGACGCGTTTGTGACGAAGATAGATAGCAGCGGTTCGTTCCTGGTCTATTCGACTTACCTTGGAGGTGGAAAAATCATTAATGGCACCGAAGATTGGGGCGAAGCGATTGCTGTAGACAGCTCAGGCAGCGCCTACGTAACTGGCTACACTTATTCGCCCGACTTTCCCGTCACGGCCGGCGCATTTGATACTGCGCGGGCTGGACTTGATGCCTTCGTTACGAAGTTTACGCCGGATGGCGCATCGCTGGTCTACTCTACTTTCCTTGGTGGCGCAGGTCGTGAACAAGGTCAGGGAATTGCGGTTGATGCTAACGGGAATGCTTACATCACTGGCATAACCGAGTCATTCGATAGTCCATTCACCTCTGCGTACGAGGGTTTCCCCGTAACACCCGGCGCCTTTCAGACGAAGGGTAGCTACGATGCTTTTGTTACCAAGCTGAATTCGAAAGGTTCGGCGCTCATATATTCCACCTACCTTGGAGGAAGCGCGGCTGTAGATCGGGGATGGGCGATTGCGCTGGATGCAGCCGGTAATGCTTATGTTACGGGCGACACGGCTTCCAGTGACTTTACGGTCACTAACCCGATCCAGGCAGCATACGGCGGCGGGCTGAGCGATGCTTTTGTAACAAAACTAAATGTCTCAGGTTCGGCGCTGCTGTATTCGACATTCCTCGGAGGAAATCTAAGTGACGAGGGCCGGGGCATCGCTTCCAATGGAAGCGGCGATGTTTATGTCACCGGCGATACGTCGTCGGGGAATTTCCCCACCAGCAATCCGTTGCAGGTTAGTAACGGAGGCGGGCTCAACAATCATGATGATGCCTTTGTCGTGAGGATTGGGGATATCGCACCAAAGCCGACTCCGACTCCGACTCCGACTCCGACTCCAACTCCAACTCCGACAGCAACACCAACTCCGACACCGGTTCCAACTCCGACACCCGCGCCGGCGATCGATACAGTCAAAATCCAGCGCGCTGAGTATCAGCGATCGAAGGGAGTTTTGCGGGTCGACGCTACCGGCTCTGAGCCGGCGGCGACGCTTCGCGTCTATGTCACCGCGACTGGCGCTCTTATTGGTCCACTGAAAAATAACGGTGGTGGACGCTTCAGCGCGTCGCTACCCTGGCCCACGTATCCGGCGAACGTTACTGTACGAAGTAGCTTTGGCGGATCGGCATCGAGTGCTGTCGCGCTCAAGTAGACCTGCTCGGCCGCCGATAAACGCAACTCTGCGCAAGCTGGGTTTATCGGCGGCCGATTTTTTCGCAGCCCACCGTAAATTTCCCCACTTCTTCGAAACTTGGTTGGCCCAAGCTCAACAAATAGCCTCCATGCAACAGATCTGGCGCGGGCACACAGCTTGCACAACCAGGATCAATTCTCGAAGAGGAGTGCGAACATGCGACCGACTCACCGAATGACAATTCAACTCATCTTATTCGCTGGCTTGATTCTTTTTGCGACTGCAACGCATGGACAAGAGCCGTCTAAAACCCCAGCTCAAACTCAGAAGGTCGTGGAGCAGGGGATTGCGATCGAGTTCACTGCCGAGCCACTGGCCCAGAATGTAAAAAGCATCAGGGCCGCGGAAGATGTGAATGTCAAGTTCAAAGTCACAGACACGACAACCGGCACGCCAGTCAAAGGATTGGGTCTCTCCGCCTGGATCAGCATGCGCGAGGGCAACAAAGCAACCGACCTTACTCAGTGCCGCGAGAAGATCCAGTCGTATCTCACGGGTAGCATGCGCGCCCGTCCCGACGTGGATCTGAATTCCTACTATATCCTCGCGCTAAACAAGAGTGCGGACATCTCAGTCATCGACCCGCTCTTGGGGTTTGGCGGCAGCAAACTGCTCACGCTCGTGATGTTGAAAAGTCCCGGAGAGGATTGGCTCCTCACTCGCGACGGCGAATTGCTCTTCGTTACCTTGCCGCTGATCGATCAGGTCGCAGTAGTCGCTACGCGAAGTTGGAAAGTGATCACCTACATCGATGTCGGAACCAGACCGACGCGCATTATCGCTCAGCCCGACCAACAGTATCTGTGGGTTGTAACCGATGGTAATGAAAAAGAGGGCGGTGTGTCGGTCATCGATACCGCAAGTCTCAAAGTCCCGGCGAAGATTTCGACGGGTGCGGGAGAACACGAGATCGTCATCAGCGACGACAATCAGTTCGCCTTTATTTCGAATCGTGAAAGGGAAACCGTCTCCGTCGTCGATGTTCGCAAACTGGCGAAAATTAACGATATCAAAGTTGGTCCAGGACCGGTCTCGATGGCTTTGTCTGGATTGAGCAAAGCGATCTATGTAGCCAGCGAGATCGACGGCACCATTTCAGTGATCGACGAGCAAAGCCAACAGATGATCGCTAGTATGAAAACTAAACCCGGCGCGCGCTCGATCCGTTTCGCACCGGGCGGGCGCTACGGTTTCGTGCTCAATACGAAACAGAGCACGGTGAACATCTTTGACGCGGCGTCAAATCGCATGCTGCATGAAGTGAAAGTCGGAAAGTCGCCGGATCAAATAATGTTCAGTGACACATTTGCGTTCGTCAGATCACTCGAGACGGAGAATGTTGAAATGCTGCGGCTCGCGACGATTGGCAAGGAGGTGGACATTACCGAGTTTCCAGGCGGACAGGCTGCTCCCGGTAAAGGCTCGACACCCGTTCGTGCTGATTCGATCGTTCTGGCGCCGGAAGGAAATGCGGTCATTGTGGCGAATCCAGTTGATAAGGTCCTTTATTACTACAGCGAGGGAATGGTCGCCCCAATGGGTAACTTCCAGAACTATCGACGCGAGCCGCTCGCGGCCCTTGTTGTAGATCGCAGCTTGCGAGAGATCAAACCAGGTATTTATTCAACGACAATCAAACTCCCGGCGAGTGGCAACTACGATGTCGCTTTCCTTAATGATTCTCCGAGAGTGTCTCACTGCTTCGAGCTGAGTGCCGAGGCGAATCCGGGGTTGAAAGAGCAGCAGCCGGTTGCGCTTCGCATCGAGCATCAGATGAAGGAGATGAAGTTACCGGTTGGCAAAGACTTTATTTTCCGCTTCAAGCTGTTTGATACGGCGACCGGCAGTCCGAAATCAGACTTACAAGACGTGCGTGTGTTGACGTTCCTGAGCCCGGGTATTTGGCAGCATCGAGACATTGCGAAATCAGTCGGAGATGGAGTTTACGAAGTGACGATAAAGGTACCGCAATCAGGAGTGTACATGTTGTTCGTCGAATCGTCTTCGATGAAAGTGCGTTACATAGACCTGCCTTACTTAATGCTACAGGCAACCGAGTAAGCGGGAGTTGAGGTGAATGCAGATGAATACACAACCAACGCTATTTAGAGCTTTCTTACTCGTCTTACTGACGCCGTTCGCGATTCAAGTACGAGCGCAAACAGACATTAGCGCGGTGCTCCCGAGTCACTTTTCTACTGTTCAAGAGACGAACGCCGCGAAGAAGACAACGCCGGTTTACGTCTGCCTAATGCATCCGGAGGTCAAGTCGAGCAAACCCGGTAAGTGCCCCAAGTGCAAAATGGATCTGCGAAAAGCAAAAGTTGAGAGTAAGGTTGCTGTTGCTGATCACAACGATCACGCCGGGCCTGCGATGAATTCAACCACCGGCGCTGCTCGCAACAAGATGATGATCCCCGATGTCGCGGTATTGGACCAGGACGGCAAAGAACTTCATTTCTACACGGATCTCATCAAAGGCAAGACCGTCGCCATCAACTTCATCTTTACCAACTGCACCACTATCTGCCCACCCCTCGCTGCAACCTTTGCACGATTGCAAAAAGAGATGGGCGATAAGGTCGGTAAGGACGTTCACCTGATTTCAATCAGTGTGGATCCTCTGACCGACACACCCGAGCGGCTAAAAGCCTGGGGCGCCAAGTTCAAGGCCGGTCCTGGCTGGACCTTTGTGACCGGTGAAAAACAGGAAGTGGATAAGTTGTTGAATGCGCTCGGTGCAGCCGTATCCAAAAGAGAAGATCACACGCCCGCGGTCATCATCGGCAATGACAGCAACGGTGTTTGGACGCGCACTTATGGTCTTGCAAAGATAAGCCAGATTATGGGTGTGATTCAGGATGTGATGGAAGGAAGAGTCGAGGAGTCTTCCGCGACCGGGGAGGTTAAGCCATGAAGTTGAGCCTGATCGGCGCGACCCTCTTACTCGTCGTGTTCTCTTCAACTATCGGTCTTGGTCAGGATCAAACACCCACACAAAGACCAAAACCACCTGAGCCTGCCTCTTTGTCAAAAGTGGATAATGGTCCATCAGTTCCGGCCCGTTCACCGGCGGAGAGATATTTTTCAGATGTGGAGTTGATCAATCAGGATGGCGAGAAGGTGCGCTTCTACAGCGATGTGCTAAAAAACAAGGTTGTCGTCATCAATACCTTTTTCACGACCTGCACTAACATTTGCCCGCCGATGAATCGCAATTTCGAAAAGATCCAGGAAGCGCTCGGCGATCGCCTGGGCAAAGACGCGTTCCTCATTTCGATCACGGTAGATCCGGAAACGGATACGCCGACACGCCTCAAGGAATACAGCCGCCGGTTTCACGCTCGTCCTGGTTGGATGTTTCTTACCGGTAAAAAAGAGAACGTCGACTGGGCTCTCTACAAGCTGGGCCAGTACGTCGAAACGAAAGACGATCACACCAGCATCTTCATCATCGGCAACGAGCCTAAAGGGCTTTGGAAAAAAGCGTTTGGCCTGGCGAAAGCAGAGGAATTAATCAGCATCGTCGAAGATGTAATTAACGATCGATAGTTTGTCTGTCGTAGTCGTGGCGGGGTTGGAATGATCATCAGGCTCACACTCGTTCTTCTGATCGGCAACCTTCAGAAACCGTGGCGAGTTCGGTATTTCTACATTCTGCATGCTTCGACATCATCAATGTCTGCGCCGTGGTAACTGGTTCTGCATTTTGCTGCAAATGCGTTGGTGTGGTTCCATCAGTGCACAAACATGAGGATTCGCAGAGTGGAAGCAGCGTTCGACGTCGTTCATATTGGCCTGGTTTAGTTACAGCTTCTTAACTTAAGGCACGTTCCCATTTTGAACGATCAGCGAAGGCGGCGAGTACATCGAATACAATAACCCGGTTGGATTCTGTTCCTTCTCCCAGAGCGTCCTTCGTACCGCAACTAGACTTTGCCCAACTGTTTCTCCAGCCAAAAGGCGTTCATATAACAGCTGGGTAAAGGCGCCAGCTAGAGTTAGGGGAATGTTAGATTCAGTTGCCACCACTCCACAGGCACCGCGCCTAAGAAAGGTCGGTGTAAAGCCCGAGTTCCTTATCGGGTCAAGATTGCCCGATTCACAAGTATTCATGACGATGAGTGGATTGCCTTTAATAGCGAGGTCATAGAACTCAATATCGCTTAACTTCAACTGCCAGTTCTGACCGAGGTCAATCGTTGAGTCGTTGGGGTTAGTCTTGTTGTATGAGACGTTGGCGGCGAAATGTAGTATGTCGAAATTCTCTGCAAGGAAAGTTTCACTTGGTGCACTCTTGACCGCTTGTCTTGTGAGTAATCAGGAGCAAAAACCTGGAGGTCAATCCTCTCCGTCTTGGCCAACATCCTGAAAAAAGACATCTCGTTTCCTGCCACATGATCAATGTTCTCGTCAACTAACAAGCCGACCTTAGGTCGATTACGGTGAGTGATTGTAACAGCGACCGCGTCAAACTGTGGTTCCTGAATGATGAGTGAGTCAATTCGCCCTATTGACAATCGTCGTGACTAGGCATAGAGTTCGCGACGTTTACTGTTCACCTTTACACTACGGCCAACCCGTTGGTCGTACCCTCAAAACGGTAACGACGCCCAGTTACTGTTACCTCAAGGAGAAACTATCATGAAGCCGTCGATTCTTCCTCGGAGACGCCTCCTAACGAATCTTCTTGTCCTTGCTATCTTGGTTGGAACTCTGTTCTCTTTTCCATCAACTGCAGCCGCTGATACATGGGTCTGCGAAGATGGTTGCTGGGCTTGGGACGCCAAGAATGGTTGTACGCAACCTGTCTTATGTTGCGTCGCTGTCGGTAGCGGGCAGTGGTTTTGCGCGCAGTTTAATTAGTTCGCGAGATTCGTTGTAACGGAAAGCGTTCAAGCTTCGGCCTCCAAGTGAGAATTGCGCGCCTGCGGGTCTTCGCCAAGGTTTGGTTGTGCATTCAGGTTTGATTAAAACCCTGCACAGTAGTTGACGCTTGAGGTGAATTCACTGGACTGTTTGGCTTAGAACCATGGGTCGCTAGTAGGCACTATGGAAAGGATTCGATGATCAGTCACCAGAGAACGGTTCTGTGGATTGTTTCGCTGCTTTCTTTGATTCTGCTTCCATCGCCAATTCTGACTCAAACTGCCGGACACAAGCGTCAATCAAGCCCAGACACTCAAGTACTTGAGGTCGACTCGGCGATAGCACGACGCGCCTTTGCCATCGAGCTCGTTATCTCGTTAGCCAACGAAGCCCGCAGCTATCACGACCTCGCTCTTCGTCCTCGCGTGCTTGCACGGGCGGCCGACGCCCTTTGGAAGGCAGACAGTGTGACAGGACGTTTACTATTCAGGCAGGCATGGGACGCCGCCGAGGCCGCAGACGCAGAAAACCCCACTTCGGAAAAACAAGATCAAGTTCCGACGATGGTGGCAGCTTTAAGGCGAGCCACGGGTCACGACCTCCGCACGGAAGTTTTGAGCATGGCGGCGCGCTGCGACCGTGCCCTCGGAGAAGAGTTCCTGCTGAAACTGAAGGCCGTAAAAATCGACTCAAAGACCTCGAGTGGCGACGCAGCTACACAAAATACTTCCGATACTTGGTCACAGTCAGAAATGGCTTTAAAGCGACTCCAACTGGCCAGGAAATTGCTCGACGACGGCGAGATAGATAGGGCGATGGAGTTTGCCGCACCTGTCTTGGATCAGTTGAATTTCAATTCGATCTCGTTTCTTTCCTCACTGCGACTAAAGAGATCAGAAGCCGCCGACCAAAGATTTGCATATCTACTGACTCGCTCGGAACTCGACCCTCTTTCAGACGCCAACACAGTCTCAGGCTTGTCGTCATATTTGTTTACTCCAGGACACTACGTGACATTCCAGCCTGACGGGAGCGCACGCTGGAGCCAAACGGATGAGCCTTACCGTCCACCCGATGTGTCTGCGGTGCTTCGTAATAAATTCTTCCAAGTGGCTGCTAGTATTTTGCTACGACCACTACCAGGGCCTGATCAAGACTTTACTTCTTCTGGTCGCAGTGGAAAATACATGGTAATCAGGCGACTGCTTCCACTTTTCGACCAGTACGCGCCCGAGACGGCTGTGGCTCTGCGCACGCAGTTAAGTGTCTTAACTCAGGGCTCGAGTGGAATGCAGCGAGATAACAGCTCGTTTCTGACCGACGATCTTCTGACCCAAGAATCCGCCACGAAGCCGCTCGAGAAAATGCAGGAACAGCTTGATATGGCGAAGACCCCTCGCGAGCGTAACGCAATATACGCTGACGTGGCAGTTAGCCTAGCCGATCAAGGCGATAATACTGCGCAAGACTTGGCCGACAAAATCGATGACTCAAATCGGCGTTCGCAGGTCCGGGGCTACGTCGACTTTCAGCTTGTGCAGCTGGCGGTTCGGAAAAAGGATTCAAGTGAGGCCATGCGCCTAGCTAAGTCCGGCCAGCTAACTCATCCACAACGCGTTTGGGTCTATATTCAGGTAGCTCGACTGTTGGACAAGTCACAGCGCTCCCGCTCGCTGGAGCTTCTGGCTGAAGCTGTGGACGAGGCGAAGCGCATCGATGGGGATGATCCTCTTCGCGTCAGCACCCTCATCGCCGCCGCGACTGGGTTCATTACTTTCGATAAGGTGCGGGCATGGGAAATCATGAGTGAGACGGTGGCGGTTGCGAACTCGATTGAAGCCTTCACCGGCGAAGATGCCTCGATTCAAGCACAGGTTGTTACGCGAAGTGGTCTCAAAATTAGTAGTGTTAGTGGCAAGGAGTTCGGCCTTGCCGGCACGTTCCACTCGCTCGCCAACGAAGACCTCCTTCGTGCAGTAGAGTTGGTGAAAAGTTTAAAGAAAGAGTCACCGCGGTCGATAGCCATGCTGGCAGTTGCCACCGCGGTGCTCGATAAGTAGACCACATGCCAAACAATATCAAGGCCAACATAGAGTTTGTGGCGAATATTTTGGTTGTCGTCGCTATTGTTGTGGTGGCAGCGGTCCTTGTAAAGCGACACGTTTTACAAGAACCAGTAAATGACAACAGCTTACGGCAGCAGGAGCGTATACTCGTTGGTATGCAACTGAATGTCTCTAACGTCAATTGGGCACAGAACCAGAAGAGTCTCGTTTTCTTTCTGAAGAAGGATTGTATCTATTGCAAATCCATCGCTCCATTCTATCGGCAGTTAATTGAATCCGCGTCGAAAAGCAACGTGAAGTGGTTGGCGGTTCTTCCAGATTCAATCGATGAAGGGAGAAAATACGTCCAGTCGCTTGAGCTTCCAATTGAAAACGTTCAAAGCGGATCATTGTCATCTTACCGGATACCAGCGACACCAACACTATTGTTTGTTGATAAGGACGGAATAGTCAGGGCTGTTTGGATTGGCGCTTCGCCTTCTCGAGAGAAAGAGATTCGCGACGAACTCCTCAAGTTGTTCGATGCCTAACATTTCGTCGGTTCCTTTAAAACCAACCTTTTGCACGCCGTGAACCGGGACTCTCTGCAAGTGATTGACTGCTTTGGCGTCCCGTACGGGAATCGAACCCGTGTCGCCGCCGTGAAAGAGAAGCGATTTATAGGAATTCAACCGAAACCTGCGGCATGGATAGCACCGTAAGGTAATCAAAGGCACTCTAAGGAATCGTTATTGGACCCTTAATGGACCGCCTCACGCGTCTGTTTCCATTTAGACTCGCTCACATTCCCATACACCTAAACAGCCATTCCACGAACCAGTAGCGGGGGTGCTGCTACTTGTTTCTATTCATATACAAAGAGGAGACTGACAATGAGATTCTTGCTAGGTCTACTTTTAGCCTATAGCATACGCGGCAAAAAGCCGTTACTGATAGCTACTCTAACTGCGATTGCCTCTGTCTGTTTCATTCTGTTGCCCGCAATCGCGCTATCACAACTTGCCGCATCAGTTAGGCGCGAACGAAGCTCAAGACCTCCACAAACATCGGTCCCCGTGGTCGTGGGCTTAAACTATAAGACAGCGCAAATCAAATTGCGTGATGCCAATCTCAACATCCGTATCTTGGCGGAGCGGCGTGATCTTCCGTTTGAACTCGGAACAATCATCGCTCTGACGCCCGAAGGCGCTACCCCGCCGTGTGGGCGTAGTAACAGAATCAGAAGTTAGCGCTATCGGGCGCAAATCCGCCCCAATTCAACGTGGAATAAGCGTCGGACGATTTGAAAAATAATAATGAAATCATGATTTCGTCACCTTAGGATAAAAAGGGGCACGAGCGTCCCGTGCACGGTCGTTCCCACGCGGCTCCAGCAGCCGTTTCACAATTGGTCCATCCGCTTTTAGTCGCTACTCGTCGTAACCAGCTTCTCAACCACGAGAAAAATCTTGACACAGCCTCACGCTCCCAATAACATTCGACCCACTTCCAGAACTCGCCCAGAGTAGTAGTACCTTGGCTCAGAGATAGTTCTGCCTCTGCTTAGCCGCCCGATAGCTTCGCAGTTTATTCAGGTGGTTTTTAGTATGGCATGGCTCAGGTATTGTATTCGGAGATTTGAAAACTGACCGATTCGTTGTTGCGCTCGGTTTAAGGCTCGCTAAAGGCTTCGCTGTTGTTTAGGGCTCACACGTGCATTCTCGTCAGTACGCTTGCTACTCACTAGCAAGGGCACGAAAATCAAAACGACAAGCTGACCTCATGCGAATACTCATCCGCCCGTCGCCACGATTGTCATATCTCTGCAAATAAGAAGTTAACTCAGGACATCGCCCGTTATGAACGAGACCAGGGTTGCGATGAATAAGACCAATGCTTCTCGGTGCCTCGCATCCGCTTTACTCAGACAGGAACTACTGTATGGGAAAACACATAAACGTAATCGCGGCAATAGAACGAATCCCCAAGACAACACCTGAACTCCTGCTGAAGTCTGTTCATTTCCCAGCTGAAACTTAAAACGATGACAGTTCAGAATTCCAAACCTCAACAACGCGTTGTTGAAGCTGAGCTAGCAGGTGCCGTGGCTGCGGTACGCTCGTCGTTACTCCGCGATTTGACGATTGAAACCTGTGAAGTTTCAGTTCGGGAGCTGACGGCTACGGGTCCGATTCTCGCAGCATGGGTAGTGCCAAACGGGCTAACGAATTTCGATCGTCTCCAAAAACTTCAGGCCGAAATCTCTGCTTCGTTACAGGTTGCCCTCGAGCTCATTCCGGTATCCGCTTTGCCGTTGGACGAACAGGGAAATATTGATACAGAGATCTTAAGAAAGATTGAAGTTGTCGATTCGGAATTGCTCGACAAGTGGGAGTCTGCGTTAACGCGCTTGCCGGAAATCAGCCGTGTGGCGGTGGTTGCCCGCCAGCGAGATTTAGTGACGCCGCGCTTACACCTTTCCGACCTGTTGCCACAATGGAATGCGCTGTCGTCACCCGCGATTCGCGATTCGTCATTCCAGTCGCGCGACCGAGTTATACGCGAGAACACGAGCGCACCTCTACCGCCCGCATGCAGTACGGGCGCCGCGCGGGATCCGCGGTATGCAGTGCCGCCGACTCTGGCTGAAGCGTTAACACAAACAGCGGGCCGCGATTCAGGCAACATAATTATTGTTGACGAAGATGGCTCACATCGCACGCTAAGCTACGGTGAATTGCTCCGGCGCGCGGAATGTATTCTCGGCGGATTACGCGCGACGGGGCTCGCGCCCGGTCAGAAAGTCATCTTCCAATTAACCGGCAATGATGAAATTCTGGAGGCGTTCTGGGGATGCGTCCTTGGCGGCTTTGTGCCCGTAATCTCTGCGCTGCCGAAGGCTTATCACGAATCTGACCGCGAATTTCAGCAACTGTGTCGAGTGTGGGAAGCGCTTGACCGCCCATGGGTCATCGTTTCGCCCAAGCTTAACCCAACGGAGCTGGCGCAAGGGTTGGATGCTGGCAAGGTGATCAAGCTCGAATCGCTCCGCAAGCATGCGCCCGACGGAAAACACCACGCAGCCCAGCCCGAAGACGTCGCATTTTTCAACCTCACTTCAGGCAGTACCGGAACGCCAAAATCGGTGATGCTCACGCATCGCTGCATACTGCAGCGGGCGGCGGGCGTCAACCAACTCTGCGATTGGGGCTCAAACGATGTCGTAATCAATTGGCTCCCGCTGGATCACATCGGCAGTATTTCCGATTGGCACCTGCGTTGCGTCCCGACCGGATGCACGATGGTGTATGTGCCGAAGGAGTATGTGCTTGCCAAACCGCTGCGATGGCTGGATCTGATCGACCGGTTTCGCGGTACGCATAGCTGGGCGCCGAACTTCGCGTATTCGCTGATCAGTCATGCATTAGAAAAGGAGAACGATCACACGTGGGATCTGTCCTGCCTGAAGACGCTGCTGACGGCCGGCGAGTCCGTCTCGTTAAAGGTGGTAGAAAGATTCCTGGAACAGTTGGCTCGTTACGGACTGAAGAAATTCGTGATACAGCCCGCGTTCGGCATGGCCGAAACAGGCTCAGGCATCACGTATTTTCAACCCAGCGAACAGTCGAGTCTGCGGTTCTTCAATGTCGATCGAAATTCTCTGCACGGCGAACTGGTAATGCTCGAGCCAGAGCATCCTGACGCAATCCCGTTTATCAGTCTGGGACCTCCAATTCCCGGCGTCACGATCAAGATCGTGGATGAGCACGGTGACACTCTGCCGGAACATCACATTGGACGGTTATACATCCAGGGCGACGCAGTATCCGCCGGCTATTATCAGGACGAGGTTGCCACTCGAGCTGTCTTTCGTGAGGACGGTTGGTTTGATAGCGGCGATCTGGCGTTTCTTTCCGAGGGCGAGCTGGTCGTGACTGGTCGCGCCAAGGAGGGTCTGATAATCAACGGCGCGAATTTCTACAACAGTGAAATTGAAGCAGTGGTTCAGGAAGTGGCCGGCGTCAGTGCCAGTTTCTGCGCTGCTTGCGCCGTCTTGCCGGAGTCGACATCGACAGAGAAACTGGCCATCTTCTTTCATACGCCTGCCGGCGAAGATGCTCATCTTTACGAACTGCTGGGAAACATCCGCAAGACTCTGACGCGCCGGCTTGGCTTGAAGCCAGACTTTCTGCTGCCTGTTGCCAAAGAAGATATTCCCAAATCACCCATCGGGAAACTACTGCGTTCGCGTTTAACTGAGCGCTTCAACCGCGGCGAATTCGCCGGCGTTCTCAGGCGAGTTGATCTGTTGATGGGCAACGAGAACACGATGCCGGATTGGTTCTTCCGGAAAACATGGCGGCGTAAGAAATGGCGCGCGACCGGCAGTCACTCGGCATCTGTGACAACTCTGCTCCTGGCGAACGAGAGCGCTGTAAGCGAGGCAATCGATGCCGCTTTGCAGGAGAACGGAACACGCTGCATTCGTGTCGAGCGTGGCGACAAATTCACTAGAGTCGCTGAAGACAAATATCGGCTGGCGCCGGCCGAAGACGATGGTTACCACCGGCTATTGCAGATTTTGCGTGATTCGGAGCGCTTTCCGGATCGAATCATTCACTGCTGGAATCACGGCCCAACTGATAACCCGAACAGCGCTCATTCGCTGGGCGGCTCCGGGTTGGATTTGCTGGCGTTGGTCCGGGCCCTGAACGATTTGAAAGAGCCTGGCGAGTCCATTCAACTCGATGTTCTTGCTTCACGCTCACAGGTTGTTTCGCCGCATGATTCACTGGTGGCGGAGCGTGGCGTAATCTCTGGACTGCTCAAGACAATCGCCGCCGAACATCCCTGGCTGGTGTGCCGTCAGGTCGATGCGCCCGATGACGGAAGCTTAGTGTCCGCGGTTGTCGATGAACTCGATGCTGATCCAGCGGACCGTGAAGTTGCACTGCGTGTTAACGGCCGATTTGTTCCGCGGCTCGAGCATGTATCGACTAGCGATCTCAACAGCCCCGTTCCGTTGAAAGACCGAGGCCGGTATGTCATCCACGGTGGCTTGGACGGTGTGGGACTGGAGATTGCCCGCTATCTTGTGGCAAGACATGACGCAACGGTGCTGTTACTTGGCGACTCGACATTTCAAGAGAACGCGGAAATCAATCTCGTCGCAGGCGCGACTGTTGAGTATTACGAGCATCCGGGCGAGTTGCCAGAACGGATCGCTGAGTTCGAGCGTCGTAACGGAGAGCTCGACGGCATCATTCATCTTTCCGGTCTGTACCGCGAACGAGCGTTATCGGATGAGACATCCGAAGACTTAGACCGCGATCTTGCCGGCGACGTCCGCGGAGCCCGGCAGTTATGTGCAATTTCACGCACACGGCCGTCCTTGCTCTTCATTTCCTTCACTTCCGCCAACGGTTTTTTCGGCGGCGCGACGGTCGGCGCGATCTCAGCAGCGGCTTCGCTTGTTACGAGCCTCACCGATGAACTCCGTGAACATACGCCGCGCTGTTACAACTTCGCGTGGTCATTGTGGGCACATCTCGCCGAGACTTTACCTGGTGATGCATCACCAATCGCCCGTGCCGCGGGTTTTTATCCGGTCTCACTCAAGCAGGGACTTTATTCTTTTCTCGCCGCACTGCGGTTCGGCCCGGGTTCGTACCTGATCGGTCTCGATGCACAGCATCAACGCGTCGGCGCGATGCTGGTCGAGGAGCCGAGAGCGTTACTGCAACCAGTCGTTTGTTTCAGCGCCCCGACATTAATTACACACGACTCGCTGGCTGCGCTGGAAGTCAGAGATCGATACGGCAACTCGAGTCGAGCGAGGTTTCAACAACTCCAGGAGCCCGACTCACTGCGCCGCACGCAATTGGAGTTGTGGCCGTCAGTCGCCGAGTACTTCGTCTACGACGATCTCCTCTACCACGCGTTGGCCCATGACGAACGTCGCAATCACAGTTACAAGGTTGCCATTCGGCAAACCGTCAGAGACAAGGTCGTCGTTGAAGTGGGCACCGGTAAGGAAGCGATCCTGGCGCGATTCTGCGTCGAAGCCGGCGCGCGCAGAGTTTATGCGATCGAAATCGGGGACGATGCATTTCGCGATGCGTCAGCGCTGGTGGCAAAGCTGGGCCTGCAAGATCAGATCGAACTGATTCACGGCGACGCCAGCAAGGTTACCTTGCCGGAACTTGCCGATGTCTGTGTGTCGGAGATTGTCGGGCCGATTGGAGGATGTGAAGGCGCCGCCGTCCTTATTAATGATGCGCGCCGGTTTCTCAAGCCCGATGGCGTCATGCTTCCCGCGCAGAGCGTCACCAAAATCGCCGCGACAACAATGCCGGATTCGCTCCTCGAGAATCCCGGTTTCCACGAAGTACCGGGCTCGTACGTGGGCAAGGTTTTCAACGAAATCGGTCGACCCTTCGATTTGAGACTCTGCGTCAAGAACTTCGATAACACTAACCTCATCTCCAGCTCCGCGGTCTTTGAAGACCTTGATTTCAACAAGCCGATCCCACTCGAAGAGACGCACTCCATCGAGCTGCTCATTGAAAAAGACGCGCGGCTCGACGGATTTATCGTTTGGCTCAACCTTCACACGATCGCCGGCGAAGTGATCAATATCCTCGAATATGAATATTGCTGGTTACCTGTGTTCCTGCCGGTCTTTGATCCGGGCGTTCGCGTTTCGGCCGGCGATCGCATCGTCGCGAGGATCGAACGGCGTTTGTGTGAGAACGGGCTGAATCCGGATTTTCGAATTCGCGGCCGCTTGCTGCGAACGAGTGGAGCGCCGGTTGAATTTGCCTACGACTCACTGCATCACGAGGCGCTGCACCGTGGCACCCCTTTCTACGATCGTTTGTTCAGCCGCGGACCGAACGGTTTGTACTTGGATGGCTATCAGCGAGAGTTGTATCGGAATCTGGGTGAGCTGCCTTTGACGGCCGACGGCGCGATCGACCGCGACATGCTTCCCGTCGCCGATCGTGCGGGCAGGGAAGCTTACGTAGCACCGGCGACGGAAACGGAACGAAAGATTGCCGCGATCTGGCAGGAGATTCTGGACGTTGGTCAAGTCAGTCTGCACGGGAATTTCTTTGAGCTCGGTGGTCATTCGCTGCTGCTCGTACAAATGCACGAAAGGCTGAGAGATGAATTCGACAGCCAGATCACGCTGGTTGATTTGTTCAAGTACCCGACGGTTTCGAGTCTGGCGCAATTCCTCGACAGCGGCAAAGAATTGAGCGCAACAGCGGCAGCGCAGGGCAAGGTCCAAGCCGAGCGGCGACGCTCACGACGATCGTTGGCGGAAGACGAAACGGATATCGCTGTGATCGGGATGTCCTGCCGGTTTCCGGGCGCAGACGATGTAGAAACTTTCTGGAACAACCTGGCCCACGGCGTGGAATCGATCACGTTCTTCAGTGACGAGGAAATCGCGCGATCGGGCATTGACACTCGCACGGCTCGCGACCCGAATTACGTCAAAGCCAGTTCTGTGTTGTCGGATATCGCGGGCTTCGATCCGGACTTCTTCGGGCTCAGCACGCGCGAAGCCGTGCTGATGGATCCACAACAGCGCCTATTCCTCGAATGCGCCTGGGAGGTGCTTGAAGATGCTGGTTACGATCCGTTGCGCTATCCCGGTCTGATCGGTGTTTATGCGGGCGCCAGCATGAATACCTATTTACTGAATCAGGTCTATCCCAACCGCAGCACGCTCGACAGTCGTGACGATCTAGGCACCACAACGCTTGATTCACTCGGCGGTTTTCAATTGATGATCGGCAGTGACAAGGATTATTTGCCGACCCAGGTCGCGTATCGATTGAACCTGCGAGGTCCGGCAGTCAACGTCCAAACCGCTTGTTCCACGACCCTGGTCACGATTCATCTCGCCTGCCGCAGCTTGCTCGACGGCGAATGCGATATCTGTCTCGCCGGAGGTGCATCTGTGAAGGTGCCGCAAAAAGCAGGGCACCTTTTTCAGGACGGCATGATCGTCTCACCCGACGGGCATTGCCGAGCCTTCGACGCTCGTGCGCAGGGAACCGTCTTTGGTAGCGGTGTGGGCATCGTCGCTCTAAAACGCTTGAGCGATGCGTTGGCGGACGGCGATCACATTTACGCGACCATCAAGGGTACGGCGATTAACAATGACGGCGGCACAAAGGTTGGCTACATGTCTCCGAGCGGAGATGGTCAGGCGTCGGTAGCCGCAGAAGCATTGGCTGTAAGTAACGTCTCCGCCGAATCGATTACTTTCGTTGAAGCACATGGAACAGGCACGGAGTTGGGTGATCCGATTGAAATCGCCGGGCTCGGTCAGGCCTTCCGCGGCGAAGGACCGCGGCCGCGAACCTGCGCCATTGGCTCAGTCAAGACCAATGTTGGTCATCTGCAGATCGCTTCCGGTGTCGCCGGGTTTATCAAGACTGCGCTGGCCTTATATCACGCGCAGATTCCTGCCACTCTTCATTTCGAAAAACCAAATGCCGCGATCGATTTCGACAGCACTCCTTTTTATATCAACACGGAACTCATCGACTGGCAGGTTCCGAACGGCAAGCGTGTGGCCGCTGTCAACTCACTGGGTATCGGTGGGACCAACGCGCATGTGATCCTCGAAGAGGCGCCCGAGCGGACCGCCCGCACGAGTGAACTCGATCGTTCCGGACATGTCTTGACGCTGTCGGGAAAAACCGAGCCGGCGTTGTGGCAACTTGCATCGCGGTATGTTGATTACCTTGGAAGCCGTCCTGAAATGGAAGCCGGCGATGTGTGTTTCACTGCCAACGCCGGCCGCCATCATTTTGATTATCGACTCGCGGTACGTGGCCGGACGACCAGCGATCTGCGCAATGCGCTCGCCGAAAAACTGCGGCAACATCATGAGGGTAGTGCGCGGATCGTCCCGGTGGCAGGCGCGGAACCGCGAGTCGTGTTCCTCTTCACGGGACAGGGCGCGCAATACGCCGGCATGTGCCGTGAACTCTTCGAGACGCAACCGACGTTTAGACGCACCCTCGAACGCTGCCAGGAAATTCTCAACAGAACACTCGACGTACCCTTGCTGCACGTGATCTATCCGGAGCGATACGCTGCGACCAACGGGCACGCGAACTTGATCAATCAGACGGCTTACACGCAGCCCGCCCTGTTTGCTGTCGAATACGCGCTCGCCGAACTGTGGCGCTCGTGGGGGATCGAACCGGCTGCCTGCCTTGGACACAGTGTCGGTCAATTTGTCGCTGCTTGTGTGGCGGGCGTCTTCAGTTTGGAAGACGGATTGATGTTGGTGGCGGAGCGGGCGCGACTGATGCAAGAGTTGCCAGAGGCCGGTGCGATGGCGATGGTCCATGCGAACCGGAATGAGATCGCCACGCTGCTCGCTTGTCACGACGGCGAACTGAGCGTTGCGGCTGTCAATTCGCCGGCCAACACAGTCATTTCGGGATCGCAGGTCGCTCTTGAGCGTGTCCTGTCGCAGCTCGATGCGGCGAACGTAAAGTGGCAAATGCTGGCGACTTCCCACGCTTTCCATTCGCGGCTCATGGAGCCTATGCTCGACGAATTCGAAAAGCGTTTGGCTACGCTGACGTTTTCGCCCGCGAAGATTCCGGTTATTTCCAACCACAACGGCATGCCGGCTGGAGACGAAATTATGACGCCGGCGTTTTGGCGCGATCACGCCCGCGACACTGTCCGCTTCATGGAGGGTGTCAAGTATCTCGAACGGCAGGGCCATACGTTGTTTGTCGAAGTGGGTCCGCATCCGAGCTTATTGAGCCTTGCTCGCGAAACGTGGAACGGCGTCGATGCCAAGTGGCTGCCCAGTTGCCGCCGTAATCGATCTGACTGGGACTGTTTATTGGCAACTGTCTCTGAACTTCATCTCCTTGGCTGTAACGTTGACTGGCAAGGGTTCGATCGCGATTACAAACGGCGGCGCGTACCTCTCCCAACGTATGCTTTTCAACGCCGTCAATGCTGGCTCGAAGCGCCAACGCGCAGCACCGACAGAGCGTTGCAAAGCGAGATACGGCATTCGGCGAACACGAATGGCCATCCGTTACTTGGCCGCCGGATTCGTTCGGCGGTTACGCTTTACGAATCCGAACTGCGTACGGATGCGCCGGTGTGGCTCAAGGATCATCGCGTTTTCGACGCCATTATCACTCCGGCGGCAGCCACGCTGGAAATGGTGTTGGCCGCCGCGACGACACATTTCAAAACGAGCGCGATCAGGATCGAAGATGTTGCAATTCATCAGGCATTGATCATGCCTGACACGGGACGAATTACGGTGCAACTCATATTCGATCCGGCAGACCGCGAGAAAGCTGCATTTCGCATACTCGCGCTTGATGAATCCGGAGGTGAAGAGGAGTGGAAGCTTCACATGACCGGCAATGTGTCGGCAAACCCGCCGCTCGCGCAGTCGCAGGACGGACATTTCACACATCAACCGTCCGGCGCTTTTTCGGGGGAACAATGGTACCAGCAGTGTCGCGAGTGGGGAGCGGATTTTGGATCGTCTTTCTTCTCGCTTGAGTGGTTGCATCGCGGTCCTGACATCACTCACTCTTCAATCTCCATTCCGGAGCACCTGGCGAACGACGATGGATATTGTTTTCATCCGATCTTGCTGGATGGAGCGCTGCAGACGGCCGTCGCTTCGCTGCCTGAAGGTGGCGTTCATTTGCCGCTTTCATTCGATCGACTTGAAATCCGTTCGACGCCGTCTCGACGCGCGTTCTGTCGCGTACAACTTCGAGAACAACTAGATCCGGCGACGCGGCAAGTCGACGTTGAATTGCACGACGACCAGGGCGAGCTGCTGGCGCGAATCATTGGCCTGACGTTGAGGCGAGCGAGCCGCGAAGCAATCAGCGTCACTCCGGTGGCGAATGTCGATCGTTACCAGGTCGTCTGGAAACCGGTTGAATCGATGCCGGTTGCGTCTGTCGCGAACGAGAAAGCGCGCCGCTATCTCGTCATTTCGGATTCGAAGGCGGCGGCCGATAGCGTCGTTGGACGACTTCATCAATGCGGTGCGCTTTGCACCGTGGGTTTGCAAGCAACGTCCTTCGATCATTCGCGTGCTGATGAGTTTTCGTTGAACCTCGATCGGCCGGAGGACATCCGCAGAATGCTGGACGCCATGGTCGCGAGAGGTGAGCCACTGGATGCTGTATTGTTCCTTTCTCTCTCGACATACACTACCAACGCGGACACTACGCCGGACTTGGCCGAGCGCGATTGCAGTCGACTGCTGAACTTTGTCCAGGCTGCCGCGCAACTTGGTGGCGTGAATGGTCCTTCGTTTTGCGTGGTCACGCGCGGCGCCCAGCCCGTAGGCAATCTTGCGGAGCCGGTCGATCCGGCAAAGTCTGCGCTCTGGGGAATGGCTAACGTCATATGTTTGGAACATTCCGAATGGCGCCCATTCCTCGTGGACCTGGGTCTCCAATCCTGGAATCAGGATCTCAACCTGGTCGTTGACGAAGTTCTGGGCCATTCGGAGTCAGTCGATGAACGCGAGGATCGTGTGGCTTATCGCGCTGGTCAGCGTTACGTGGCGCGACTGATGCCGAGTGTGATTCCGACGCGTGATGATAGGTTCACGATTCGTGGTGACGCTTGTTATTTGATCACCGGTGGACTCGGCGGCGTCGGACTCAAGCTCGCTCAATGGCTGGCGGAACAGGGAGCGGGAACGATCGTCTTGGCCGGCCGGCGCCCGCCCCGGGAATCGGCAGAGCCGGAATTACGAAGACTGAGACAAAGCGGTGCGCGGATCATTATTGAACAGCTCGATGTCACGGATGATAGACAAGTGACCTCGCTGATCACTCGTCTTAACGCAGACGTCGCGCCGCTTCGCGGAGTGATTCATGCCGCCGGCTTGCTCGACGATGCGATTATCATGCGCCAGCGTCCTGAGCAATTTCTCCGCGTGCTACAGCCCAAGACACGCGGCGCCTGGAATCTCCATGTTCAGACGCGAGATCTGGCTCTCGACTTTTTCGTGCTTTGCAGTTCGATGGCATCGGTTACGGGATCGCCTGGGCAATCCAACTATTCGGCAGCAAACGCGTTTCTTGATGGTTTGGCGTGGTATCGCCACGAGCAGGGCTTGCCCGCGCTCAGCATCAACTGGGGACAGTGGGACGGAGTTGGTCTCACGGCGCAGGAATCTGCCAAGAGTCGTTGGCAGTTGGAGGGCTTCGGCAAACTCACAGTCGATCAGGCATTGTCACATCTGAATACTCTGCTCGGTTCGCCGGTGGTCCAAGTGGGCGTATCGACCATCGAATTCTCCAGACTATCCGACCTGTTTAAGAGCTTGCCGCTGTTACGCTCGTTCGCGCGGCCGAAAATCAAATCCGAACAGGTGTTTCGCGATCGGCTCGACGCAGCACCAGCAGGTCGCCGCTATGCTCTCTTAGATAAATTCGTGCAGGAAAACGTCGCGGCAGTCTTAGGCGTCGAGGTCCGCGAACTGACTGACCGCCGCGCTGGATTTTCGTCGCTCGGCATGGACTCGCTGGCGACGCTCGAGCTTCGCAATCGTCTCCAGGCCGGGCTGCGCGAATCGTTGCCTGCAGCTCTGGCCTTTCATTATCCAAACGTTGAAACGCTGGTCAGTTTTCTGGCGACCGGCCTGATCAACGATCACAAGGCGATGAACGAACCGGCAAAAGTCACACCCGAACGGCGGTCGACAGAGAGACATTCCCAATCCGACCTGACCAATGTGCTGGCCAAGCGGATGGCTGCGTTGAGAGACACGTTGGACCGATCGAATGACGGTTAAATGAGCGACTCACAAAACGAAAATCAGTTGCTTCAAGACGCCCTGTTGTTGATTGAACGGGCCGACGAAAAGATCAAGGCGCTTGAAAGGGAACGATCGGAACCGATCGCAGTCATTGGTATGGCGTGCCGGTTTCCAGGAGGTGCTAAAGATCCGGAGTCGTTTTTTGAACTGCTGCGTGAGGGGCGCGACGCGATCTGCACAGTGCCTGCCGACCGCTGGGATGTAGAAGCCTGGTACGATCCGAACGCAAGCACGCCTGGAAAGATCCACAGCCGGTTCGGCGGCTTCATCGAAGGTTGTGAGGGTTTTGACGCAGCGTTTTTTGAAATCTCGCCACGTGAAGCCGAAAGCCTCGATCCACAACAGCGGATGCTGCTCGAAGTAAGTTGGGAGGCTATGGAGCGCGCCCGTCTTGCTCCTTTAGATCACTTCGACAGCAGGACGGGAGTCTTTATCGGTATTTCGGGCTCGGACTACCTGCGGTTCATCAGCCAGGACGATCCTGAGCGCATCAACGCCTACATGGGAACCGGCAACGCCCACAGCTCAGCATCGGGGCGACTCTCATACTTTTTCGGATTCAAGGGACCGTGCGTTTCACTGGACACCGCTTGCTCTTCGTCTTTAGTGGCTGTCCATTCGGCGTGTCAGAGTTTGCGCTTGGGCGAAAGCGAGATGGCGCTGGCCGGCGGCGTCAATCATCTGCTGATGCCGGACATGTCGATCAATTTTTCCAAGGCGCAAATGCTCGCGCCCGACGGCCGTTGCAAGAGTTTCGACGCTCGCGCCAACGGCTATGTTCGCGCGGAAGGTTGCGGGATCGTCGTACTCAAACGACTGTCCGATGCTTTGTCAGCCGGCGACCCGATCCTGGCTCTGATTCGTGGATCGGCAGTCAATCAAGATGGACGGTCGAGCGGACTGACGGTTCCGAACGGGCCCGCGCAGCAGAGAGTGATTCGCGACGCGCTGAAGAATGCGGGATTGCAGCCGTCCCAGGTCAGCTATATCGAAGCGCACGGGACGGGAACATCGCTCGGCGATCCGATCGAAGTCGATGCTCTGGGAGCTGTCTTCGGCGACCGCGCGCAAAACGATCCTCTTTGGCTCGGCTCGGTCAAGAGCAACATGGGCCACCTTGAATCCGCCGCGGGAATCGCAGGTCTGATCAAGGCCATACTTTGCCTGCAACACAAGGAACTGCCGCTGAGTCTCCATTTCAACACTCCCAACCCCAACATCGCCTGGCAGACGTTGCCGATTCGCGTCACGGCGAAGCACATGTCGTGGGACACAGTCCAGCCAACTCGTATCGCCGGCGTCAGTTCGTTCAGTTTCAGCGGCACGAACTCTCATGTTCTGGTCGAAGAGTTTGTTCCCGAGGTGAAGGCTGAACTCGCACAGTCCGCTCCATCCTGGCATGGACTCGCGCTGTCGGCACGAAGCGAGAACGCCTTGCGCGAATTAGCCAGGCAATATGCCGAGCGATTAGAGAACGTTAGCGACGAAGAGTTAATTGATTTTTGCGCTACGGCCGCCATCTCGAGAAATCACTTTGAGCGCCGGCGTTTCTTTTGTCACCGGACTGCGGCGTCGATGAAGAAATCGCTGCGAGAATTTGCGACCGCCAGTGAAGAACCAGCGCAGACGGGAAGCTCCAGGATCGGTTTTCTGTTTACCGGGCAGGGCTCGCAATACCCAAACATGGGCCGCGGACTCTACGAAACAGAACCGGTCTTTCGTGAGTGTGTGCAGAGACTTGCTACGCAGCTTGAAGCAGAATTTGACATCCCGCTGCTGAAGCTCATGTATCCGGACGCCGGCGACGTCGAGGCGAATGGGTTGGATAACACGGCCTTCACACAGCCGGCGTTGTACATCGTGGAATACGCGTTGAGTGAGCTCTGGCGATCGTGGGGCATCGTACCGGACGCAGTTGCAGGACATAGTGTTGGCGAATATGCGGCCGCAGCGGTTGCCGGTATTTTTAGTGCCGAAGACGGCTTGCGATTGATCGCCGAAAGAGCGCGCCTCCTTTCGCACCTTCCGGCCGGTGGCGGAATGGTCTCTGTATTTGCTAAGCGGGCCACCGTCGAAGACGCTATTGCCGGCTACCCCGAAAGCGTTTCCATCGCGGCAGTCAACGGTGCGGAACATGTCGTGATCGCCGGCGCGAAGAATGCTCTTGCAAAGGTGACCGAATCATTGAACGGGCAAGGGCTGCGGACCAATCCACTGCGCGTTTCGCATGCCTTTCACTCACCACTGACCGACTCCATTCTCGACGCATTTCAATCGATAGCTGAATCAATCAAGTTTCGTGAACCCAACCTTGATTTCATTTCGGCATTAACGGGTCAACTCATAACAAGCGAGACGTCTGATCCGGCGTATTGGACTCGCCACATCCGTCAACCTGTTTTGTTTCACAACGCGCTCAAGACGCTCGATGAGTTGAACTGCCGCTTGCTCGTCGAAATTGGACCACATCCGGTGTTGTCCGCGCTTGCGGCGTCGAACGGGAGTTCTCCGAAGCGACTTTGCCTGCCCAGCTTGCGGCAAAATCAAGATGATCGCCGCCAGTGCCTCGAGAGTTTGGGACAGCTTTATGTCAACGGTGTGCGTGTCGATTGGCGTCGCTACTATCGGGAACATTCCGGTCGGCAGTTCGATTTACCAACTTATCCTTTCGAGCAGAAACGGCACTGGTTCAAACCTTCTCCGAAGCGCCAAGCAGCTTCGAACGCCGAACCGTTTGAACGACGATTCGGGATGGACGGCTTTGTTCGCGGACATCGCGTGTTCGGGCGCGTGCTACTGCCGGCGGCCGCGTTTCTCGAAATGGCTCTCACGGCTGCGCCTCAACGGAGCGTCCTGCGAGACTTTCGCATTCATCGAGCGATGCCGATCACCGTGCATGGACCAATGCGAGTTCAACTCGTTAGGGAAGGGAACGGCGATCGTTATGAATTGCGTGGATGCGAAGACACCGATTCGCCCGGCGCGTGGTCCACCTACGCCGAGGTGCGCATCGCTAACGATCGTTCAAGAGACACATTGCCGGCCGAGTCGCTCGACGACCTCCGAACTCAAATCGTCGAGGAGATTCCGGCTCAGGATTTTTATGCGGATTGCCGGAGGCGCGGTCTCGAGTACGACGCCAATTTTCAACTGGTAACACAGCTTTTGAAGCAGGACCACCAGGCGTTGGCTCGTATTCGACTGTCTGAACGGGCAGCGACGATGGACCACAAGCGAGTGCTGGATGCGTGTACGCTCGATGCTTGTTTTCAAGTCCTGATGTCGTTGTTACCCGCCGCGGAGAATTCGAGCAAGACGTGGTTACCAGTCGGCTTGCAGCGTCTGTTGGTGCTCCGATCGCCGCAAACTGACTTGTGGTGCCATGCCGAGTTGGAATCGTCTGGTCCAACCAGGCTTTCGGCGAACGTTCGGCTCTTTGATGATAGCGGACAAACGATCGCGGTCGTCGAAGGACTTGAAGCCAGACTGGCTTCCAGAAATGAGTTAACGACAGACGACGACTTTGACCTGGACCAGTTTCTCTATCGCGAGAATTGGGAACGACGTGGACTTGTGGATCCTGCTTCGAGCGCAGCGTACCTTCCGGCGCCCACCGAAATCGCGGACGCTCTTAATTATCAACTGAACGAAAGCGCTGGCTCGCTGAAGTTGGACCACTGTGGCGCCGGGCTCGCCGAGCTCAATCGACTCTCGGTCAGCTACATCACGGGAGCGTTTCGCCGCCTTGGTTGCGAATTACGAAAAGGCAATCGATTTTCCGCGAGCGATATTCGCGTGGTCGTCCGGCAACAGGCGCTTCTGCAAAGGCTGCTCGACATCATGGAAGAAGCCGGCGTGCTTCAGCGCGACGGCAGTGAGTGGATAGTGGTCCAAACACCTGACGATGTTAATCCAAGTGATGCTAATCGAGTTTTGCGGGAACAGTATCCGGAAATCACCACGGAATTGGTGCTGGCGGATCGCTGCGGTACTGCGCTGGCTGATGTTTTGTCGGGCAGTTGTGAACCACTGAGCGAGTTGTTGTTTCCGCAGCAGGAGGCGATTACCGCTGCGTCTCTGTTCCGCGATGCGAGAGGTTCCCAGGTCTTCAATCGCGTGATGCTGGCAACGCTTAACGAAGTCTGCCGGCGCGTTCCCGGGCGGCGCGGCTTGCGGATCCTCGAAGTTGGAGCCGGCATGGACGGCACGATTACGAGTTTGGTACCGCAACTCGATGGATCGAGAACCGAGTACCATCTGGCCGACGTTTCTCGCGCAATGTTCACTGACATTGCCGGCGCAGCGACGCAACTGATCCGCGAGAAACTCTCCGAGTACTCCTTTATTAACTTCCTTCGCCTCGATCTCGAGAAGGACCCTGAGGATCAGGGTTTCGAAATCGCAAGCTACGACATTGTCATCGCGCCAAACATTCTGCACGCGACCATGGATCTGCGCCGCAGTCTCAAACACCTGCGTCGCCTGTTGGCGCCCGGCGGGCTGTTACTGATGGTGGAAGGAACCGCCGCGCAGTCGTGGGTCGATTTGGTTTACGGCATGACTGCGCCGTGGTGGAGTTTCATCGATACGGATGTTCGCCCCCGTCATCCGTTGATTGCGCCGAGTCGTTGGGCCGAACTTCTGAAAAGCAACGGCTTCAGTGACGTACAGAGTTTCGTGTCCGAGCCGGTACAGCAGGCGCTCATTCTCGCAAACGCGGGCGAAGATTTGGCACGACGGAACGGGAATGATGAGCATTGGCTTGTCTTCACTGACGAGCAAGGATTTCGAAAAGAGTTGTCCGACCTTCTTTCGAAGGAAGGAACCGCGTGTACCTTGCTGTCGCCTGGGATCGAATTTTCGCGCGTCAATGAGAAGACATTTACGATCGATCCCGTCCGGAGTGACGATTACCGTCAACTCATCAAGACTCTCGCACCTGCAGGGATCAGTCATTGTGTCTACCTGTGGCCCGCGGACGAATCGCCGGCCAGCTCACTGCCGAATACCTCCTTCCGGCTCTGCGAATCGACTCTCTATCTGACTCAAGCGTTGGCTGGCGCGAACTTGGCAGAGCCGCCGCGACTGGCGATTGTTTCGCGAGGCGCCGTCTCGGTTTCGGGCGAAGCGTTGCCGGGCCTGACCGCTTCGCCGCTGTGGGGATTGGGCAAGAGCATCGCCCTGGAGCATCCGGAACTTCGTTGCGTTTGCATCGATCTGCAGGCCCACGGCGAAAGCGAGGCCCGCGCAATACTGGACGAGCTCCGGAGCGGGACCGAGGATCAAGTGGCGTATCGCGATAACGAGCGTCACATCGCTCGCATCGTCCGTGACGGCGGAGCCACACCACACGAAGAATTCGAATGCCGGCGTGACGCGTCCTATTTGATCACCGGTGGTCTCGGCGACCTTGGCATGCACGCAGCCGAGTGGCTGGTCAACCACGGTGCTCGCCACTTGATGCTTGTATCGAGGCATGGTCCAACGCCTGAGATCGAGAAGCAACTCGCGCGACTGAAAGACGCCGGAGCTCAGATTACTATCCGCCAGGCCGACGTCTCCGTTGAAAGCCACGTAGCTGAACTCTTCGCGGAGTTCTCCACATCACTTCCTCCGTTACGCGGAATCATTCACGCAGCCGGGATTTTTGACGATGCGACTCTTCAGGAACTCACGGCAGAACGGTTAAAGACCGTGCTCGTGCCGAAGGTCGCGGGCGCATGGTACCTGCACGAGCAATCGCGCGCACTCCCGCTCGACTTTTTCGTCGTCTATTCGTCCGCCGCCTCACTATTCGGTTCGGCCGGACAGGCAAACTACGTGAGCGCCAATGCGTTTCTTGACGCACTGGCCGACGCGCGACGAGCCGAGAAACTGCCGGCTGTCAGTATCAACTGGGGAGGCTGGGCTCAGATCGGCCATGCGGCGCGTACCGGCGCCGATCGTTTCCTGCACAACAGGGGAATCGGCTTGTTGACGCCTGCGCAAGGAGCCGCTGCCCTCGATCGCATTTTGAGCTGCGGCCAAAGTCGTCTCGGTGTCGTTGCCGTTGACTGGCCACAGTTCTTCGAGGCTCAGCATCGTGTTTCGCCTGTGTTCGAAGCGTTCCTGGTTAACGCGCAATCGAACGGCGCGCAAACTGATTCGATCATCCTGGATTCGCTACAGCATAAGACGCCCAAAGAAGTTAACGCCTGGCTGCAGCAACATGTGGTCCAGGAAGTTGCGGCCGTGCTCGGTTTGGATTCGACTGATGAGATATCGGACAGCCGGACATTTATCCAAATGGGCATGGATTCGTTGACGTCCATTGAACTAAGAAACCGTTTGCAAAAGGCACTGGGCCAACCCTTGCCCGCGACGATCGCCTTTGACTACCCAAACGTATCGGCACTGGCGGAGTATCTGGCGACAACGGTGCGTCATCGTCTACGACCTGATGCTTCCGGCAACGATCACGATCTGGACCAACTTTCCGACCAGGAAGCAATGGCGCTGTTGGTGCGTGAGCTTGAGTCGATAGGCCCAGACTCATTCGATGGCACAGTCCCAAGTTTGTCACCGACCAAACGCGCGATTCACGCTTTGCGCGCGGCGCGCAATTCTTTGTCTAAGGATGTGGCCGGCGTATCCAATGAACCGATTGCGGTGATCGGTATCGGTTGCCGATTCCCAGGCGGCGCGGACAGCCCACAAGCATTCTGGGAATTGCTACGCGAAGGACGCGACGCGATCACCGAAGTTCCCCCGGATCGATGGGACGTTGATGCCTGGTACGACCCGAATCCCGATACGCCAGGAAAAATCAGTTGCCGTCATGGTGGATTCGTTAACGGCTGTGAAGGTTTTGATGCGGCGTTTTTTGAGATCACGCCACGCGAAGCAAAGAGCCTCGATCCGCAGCATCGCATGTTGCTCGAAGTTAGTTGGGAGGCTCTCGAAAACTCCGGGCTGGTGCCGAGTGAACATGCTGGTACGAATACAGGCGTCTTTGTTGGGATTACGGGCAACGACTACTTCAGCCTCGTGAGCGGCGGCGACGCCGAACGCATCGATGCCTACCTCGGCACAGGAAACGCGCACAGCTCTGCATCGGGTCGGCTGTCATATTTCTTTGGTTTTAAAGGTCCGAGTATTTCACTGGACACAGCGTGTTCTTCGGCACTCGTCGCGATACATGCTGCCTGCCAGAGCATACGAACGGGCGAGTGCGAGATGGCGCTGGCGGGCGGCGTCAATCATTTGCTGCGCCCGGAAATGTCGATCAATTTTTCGAAGGCTCACATGCTGGCGCCTGACGGTCGATGCAAGGCGTTCGACGCTCGTGCCGATGGCTACGTTCGTTCGGAGGGTTGCGGCATCGTAGTCTTAAAACCGCTTTCCGCCGCCATTGCTGCGGGCGATTCGATCTTAGCAGTGATTCGCGGCTCGGCAATTAACCAGGACGGTCGGTCTGGCGGTCTGACTGTACCAAATGGTCCATCGCAATCGACTGTCATCCGGCGCGCATTGACTATGGCCGGCGTGACGCCGGATCAGATCAGTTACATCGAAGCGCACGGGACTGGCACCTCGCTGGGCGATCCGATCGAGGTCCACGCGCTGCACGACGTTTTCGGCGAGCGCAGCAAGGACGATCCTCTCTGGATTGGTACCGTCAAGAGCAACCTTGGGCACTTGGAGTCGGCAGCGGGCGTGGCAAGTTTGATCAAGACGATCCTCTGCCTGCAAAGCAACGAGTTAGTTCCCAGCCTGCATTTCGAAACCCCAAACCCGCACATTGACTGGAACCAACTTCCGATCAAAGTCACTACTCAACGAACGTCCTGGAACGGAAACAGAAAACGGATAGCCGGCGTCAGCTCATTTAGCTTTAGTGGCACAAACGCACACTTGATTGTGGAAGAAGCACCGCGATCGATTTTGAAGGATGCGACGAGACCGGTTGCTGCTCGTGACCACTACGGTCTTGCGCTTTCCGCGCACGACGAGACGGCGCTCCGAGAGCTTGCGGCACGTTATTCCGCACTGCTCCGCGAAGTTACAGATGAACGCCTCGGCGATATCTGTGCAACGGCTGCCATTTTCAGGGAACGCTTCGATTACCGCTTGTTCCTAATGAGCGATTCGACTGACGGCATGCGAGCCGCGTTGGAGTCATTCGCCGCGGGTGAGCCATGCTCATCACCGAATATGTTCGGCCGAGTTATCTCCCGCCAGAGTGAGTCTACTCAACCGGACACGAATGCGATCCACCGCCAAAGCCTCGAAACCCTCGGCCGGCTGTTCGTTCATGGCGCTGCCGTTGATTGGTCCGCTTATTACAAAGGTCGATTCGAGCGGCAAACGAATCTGCCGACTTATCCATTCCAGCGACAACGTCACTGGTTTAGTTCCGCAGAGTCATGTTACCGAACGGTGTGGCAGGAGAAACCCCTTGCTCGGCCGTCGATCGCCAGGAGTACAGGACAATGGTTGATACTTGCGGACCACGAATGGCCTGAACTCTCACGATCGTTTGAGGCAGCCGGACGCCGCGCAAGTTTCGTATCGCCCGGATCGATCGATCTCGACTCACCGGACAACTATCGCAAATTGCTGGAAACCGCCGGCCAGTTGGAAGGCGTCGTGTACCTGTGGCAGCCAACTGCCGACATGGAAAGCGCAAGTTCCGGACTCAACGATTTTGGACTGTTCCGACTTGCAAATTTGTCACGCGCGATTGCCGCGCTCGAGAGTACGCCCAAATTGTGGCTCGGGACTCAAGGAGCAACATCCGCCGGATCCGCCGAAGTGAACTCACCATTTGCCACCGCGCTCCTGGGCTTCGGGCGTTGCCTGTTCCTCGAACATCCCAAATGTAAAGGTGGGTTGATTGACTTAGATCATTTCAACGGTCAGGACCTGGCAAACAGCGTACGAGACGAACTTCTCGATCCGAAAGGCGAAGACTGCGTTGTCTGGCGCAACAATCAACGCTACGTGAATCGGCTCGAGTCTTATCGCCCTGCGGAATCGCCGCCGATCAAATTATCCGATGACGGCGCTTATTTAGTCACCGGTGGCCTCGGAGCGCTCGGCCTGCAAGTGGCTCGGTTCATGGCCGGCCTCGGCGCACGTCACCTGCTGCTGATGGGCCGTAGCGAGCCTTCCGACTCGGCGCTCGATGCACTCCGAGTTCTAAAAGAAAAAGGTTGCAGTGTACTGGTTGTGCATGGCGACGTAACGAACAACGCCGGGATGGCGGCCCTGCGGGAAACGATCGCCGCGCATTCTCTCAAGCTCAAGGGAGTCATACACGCTGCAGGAGTCAACGAACCGCATTCGATTGCGGAATTGAAACAGTCAGACTTAATCGACACGGTTGCTCCAAAGATCCTCGGCGCTTTGAACCTGCACCGGCTTACTGAGAATTTGCAGCTCGACTTCTTCATTTGCTTCTCGTCCATCACGGCGGTGTGGGGCAGTGCCCATCAGGCGCACTATGCAGCGGCCAACGCTTTTCTCGATGGGTTCGTTGAGTACCGGCGAGGGCGAGGCCTCCCGGGATTGGCCATCAGCTGGGGCCCATGGGCCGGCGCCGGTATGTCCACGCTTGATGGTGGTAGTCGAGTTACGGACGGCGGGCTTCGTTTGCTTCGACCCGAATCGGCACTTTCAACCCTGGGCCAACTTATGACTTCGCGAGAAAGTCGCGTCGCGGTAGTCGATGTCGATTGGACGCGTTTGAAGAACCTTTACGAGGTACACGGCCGGCAACCTTTGTTCGATAACCTCGGAGGCCAAACGCAGCAGGTCGTACGAATCGATCAAGCGCCGCTGTTCGCCGACTTGCGTGCGATGGCGGCGAGCGAACGATTCGAGTATCTGGCTCGTTCGGTGCAATCGCTGGTCGGTGATGTGTTGCGTCTCGACGGAGACCGAGTCGTCGAACGCGAAGTGGGATTCTTTGACATGGGTGTCGATTCGCTGATGGCTCTCCAGATCAAGGATCGGATTCAACAACTCGTGGGCCGCGAGTTCCCGCAGTCGCTATGTTTCGATTATCCAACGATCGTAGCCCTGGTCCAACATCTGCTCAAACAACTGTTCCCGGAAATAGACGACACTCGTCCGGTTCACCGGTCCATGATTGACGAACGCCCGGTTGAAGATTTGCTCGACGAAGAGATCGCCGCACTGATCGATGAGGAAATGAAAGCGCTCAACTTGGAATGAAGAATGTAAAGCAAGAAAGCTCGAATACCAGCGAACTGACTGCTCTCCAGAAAGCGTTTCTCACAATTCGCAAATTGCGGGAACAGCTTGATGCGGCGCGGTCCGCCACGTTGTCTGAGCCGATCGCGGTTGTTGGGCTTGGTTGCCGCCTGCCTGGAGCCGATGACCCGGATGCGTTTTGGGGATTGCTGTCTCAGGGACGTGATGCGATCACGGAAGTCCCTCGGGAGCGTTGGAATGTTGATGCGCTTTACGATCCGCGTCCCGGAACGCCCGGCAAGGTCTACAGCCGCTGCGGTGGCTTTCTTAACGACGTTGAGTCATTTGATGCGGCGTTTTTTGGCATCTCGTCGCGCGAAGCAGCTACCGTCGATCCACAGCAGCGCTTGCTGCTCGAAGTTTCCTGGGAAGCGCTCGAACACGCAGGAATCGCGCCGTCGTCACTCAAAGCTACAGCGACGGGCGTGTTTGTAGGAGTCACTGCGAGTGACTACGCCTGCCTGCAACTGGAACAGAACAAGCTTCCCGACGATCCATATTTCAACACGGGTGCTTCGCTTAACGCTTGTGCTGGACGAGTTTCTTATGTGCTGGGGTTGCAAGGTCCATCGATGGCGATCGATACGGCATGTTCGTCATCACTTACGGCGGTGCATCTCGCATGTTCGTCACTGCGGAATCGTGAATGCGAAACGGCGTTGGCCGGAGGCGTCAATCTAATCCTCGCAACCTGGCCCAACGTCACTTTGGCCGCTGCACAAATGGTCGCGCCGGACGGACGCTGCAAGACGTTTGACGCCTCGGCCGATGGATATGTTCGCGGCGAAGGCTGCGGCATTGTCGTGTTGAGAAGACTGTCGGATGCGTTGAAAGCCGGCGATCGCATACTGGCTGTCATTCGAGGTACGGCCATCAATCAGGACGGCGCGAGTAGCGGGTTTTCCGTGCCGAACGGCGTTGCTCAGCAGTCGTTGATCAGGCGCACGTTGCAGGTGGCCGGTGTCGAGCCTGCCGAGATCGATTACGTCGAATCGCATGGAACCGGAACGGCGCTCGGCGATCCGATTGAGGCCGGCGCACTCGGCGCCGTGCTTGGTCGGGATGTCGGACGCGATCAGCCACTGTGGATTGGTTCAGTTAAATCGAATATCGGTCACCTGGAGTCGGCGGCGGGAGTGACCGGACTGATCAAGCTGGTGCTGGCGATGTGGCACGGCCAGATTCCACCGACCTTACACGTTCATCAACCGAATCCCAAGATTGATTGGGACGGCTTAAATCTACGGCCGGTGCGCGAACTCGTTGACTGGCCACGTAGCAGCAGACGCCGTTTTGCGGCTCTGAGTTCCTTCGGCGTCAGCGGTTCGAATGCCCACCTGATCCTTGAGGAGGCGCCGTCTGTAACCGTCTCGCGACCCGAGCAAGATCGGTCTGCTCATGTACTGGCTCTCTCGGCTAAGACCCAAGCTGCACTGGCTGAACTGGCTGCGGCGTACGAGGAGTTTCTGTTGGGCCAACCGGATGATGCGATCGCTGATATCTGTTACACCGCTAATTGTGGTCGCAGTCACTTCAAACATCGAGCGGCGATCTGTGCTTCCAGTATCGAAGACCTCAGCGTTGGTGTTGCCGGAATTCGCAACGGCCATCAGACACCAGGGTTGTTTCTTGCCGGCGAGACGTCGCCGTCTTCAATGAGCGGAAATGGCGACGAATGGCAGTCGCTTGCGAGTTTGGCGGAGGCTTACGTCAATGGAGGTGACGTTAACTGGGCAAAGCTCGACGAGTCGATTCCTCGTAATCGTCTTCATTTACCCACCTACCGCTTTCAACGAAAGCGTTATTGGGTCACTGAGAAAGAAGAGATCATGACGCCAGCGTCAACTGAGCCGATACTATCGGAAGGCGACAAACTGCGAGATCATCGTGAGTCCATCAAGTCTGAAGTGATCCGCCTTGTTGCCGAACTGCTTCGCGAACAGCCTGCCAACGTGCCGCTTGACGTTCCGTTTCTGGAAATGGGTGCCGACTCACTGGTCCTGGTCTATGCCATCAGGCAGATCGATGAGCGGTTTCGAGTGAAACTGGAAATCCGTCAGTTCTTCGAAGAGATCACCACGGTGACGTCGCTTGCGGAATTTATCGCTGACCGTGTGCCGCTTCCGGTCGAGGTCCAATCGCCCGCGGTGTCGAGTCCAGCTACAGCAGCAACGCCCGCGGCGCCGGTAGGAAACGTGCCGGGTGCGTCGCTCGAATCGATCGGCAACGTCGTAGGTTCGGATCTGCAGCGCATCATTCAAGCCCAGATGGAGTTGATGTCGCGCCAGTTGGATTTATTGCAGCGCGCATCTATTGCATCTCCATCGAACTTCGCCGCCAGTGAAGTCACTTCGCCACGGTCGACTCCTGTCGTCACAAGTGTCTCCACGGCGCGGTCTTCGCCGCTCAACGATCTCAAGAATCCCGTCACCGCCAAACCGACCGGGATGACCGAACAGCAACAGCGCAGTCTCGATGATTTCATTCGACGGTTTACAAGCAGGACGGCGCGGTCCAAAGCGCTTGCGGAATCCTGTCGCGCTGGTCTGGCCGACAGTCGCGCGACCGTGGGATTTCGTTTTTCGACTAAGGAGATTCTTTACCCGATCACCGGCGCCGAAGCGCTGGGCTCCTCGCTCAAGGACGTCGATGGAAACACCTACATTGATTTGACGATGGGTTTCGGGGCGCTGCTGTTTGGTAGCCGGCCCGAATTTGTTCGTGAGGCGATTGCCGCCGAACTTCAGCGCGGAATTCAACTGGGCATGCGGTCGGATCTGATGGAGGAAGTCGCGAGTCTGTTTCTCGAGTTGACCGGCAAGCAGCGCGTCGTGTTTACCAACTCGGGTACTGAGGCCGTCATGACTGCGATACGGCTGGCGCGAGCAGCCACCGGCCGCTCAAAGATCGCATTGTTCGAAGGCGCTTATCACGGTCATTCGGACGGTACCTTGGCGCAGCGGTCGATAAGCGATCAGTTGAGCTCTGAACCAATCGCGCCCGGCATTCCCGCGAGTGTGGCCCGCGACGTCCTCGTCCTTGAATACGGTACGCCGCAGTCGTTAGAGATCCTCCGCGATCAAGCGCAGGAGTTGGCAGCCGTTTTGGTCGAACCCGTGCAGAGTCGCCGGCCCGATTTTCAGCCCGTCTCCTTCCTGCGTGAATTGCGAGCGCTCACCGAGGCATCCGGAACAGCGCTGATCTTTGACGAAATGATTACCGGTTTCCGAGTCCATCCGGCGGGTTGTCAAGGACTCTTCGGTATCGATGCCGATATCGCGACGTACGGAAAAATCATCGGCGGTGGCATGCCGATCGGTGCGGTCGCCGGCAGCGCCCGGTTCCTGGACGGAATCGACGGCGGCACGTGGCGATTCGGCGACAACTCGTATCCCGGCGCGGCGAGAACATACTTCGGCGGCACCTTCTGCCAACATCCCGTAGCAATGGCTGCGTCGCTCGCTGTACTCCGGCACCTCAAAGCCCAGGGACCATCGCTGCAAACAACTCTGAATCAGCGAACCGCTAAATTCGTCGAGACTCTAAACACATTTTTTGCCGGTGAAGGATTGTCGATTCGCGTCGCTTCCTTCTCGTCGTTCTTTCGTTTCGAGTTCTCCGGGAACCTGGAATTGTTCTTCTACCACATGCTGGCGAAGGGAGTTTACATCTGGGAGTGGCGCAATTGCTTTCTTTCAACTGCGCACACCGATGAGGATCTCGAACGCGTTATCGCAGCAGTGAAGGAGAGTGTTGCAGACCTGCGCGCGGAGGGATTTCTGCCTTCGCGCGAAGTGACTGTCAGCACCATCACGCCGGCGCCGATTCGAAGCGACAGAGACGTGAGCAGCGCGAATGGTCATCCAGTCGACAACGCAGCCGGTGGATTCTGGAATCGTGGCAAGTCCAAGCTGGGCCAACGCGCAGAAACAGTCGCCATGTCGCGCGATACAGTGGGCAACAAATCGCTCGCCTTCAGTCTCTCGTATTTCGGTACGTACAAGGCGGCTTATTCACCGAGCAAGTATCAACTACTGATCGAAGGCGCTCGCTTTGCCGACGCGGAAGGATTCCAAGCCGTCTGGATTCCCGAGCGCCACTTCCACGAATTCGGCGGTCTCTCGCCGAACCCCTCGGTGCTCGCTGCCGCCCTTGCTCGTGAGACGAAACGCGTCCAACTACGCGGTGGCAGCGTCGTGATGCCGCTTCACCATCCGATGCGAGTGGCAGAGGAGTGGTCGCTCGTTGATAACCTCGCCGGCGGCGATCGAGTCGGCGTCGCGTTTGCATCCGGTTGGCACCCGAATGATTTTGTCTTTGCGCCTCAGAGCTACGGCAAGCAACGCGAGCTCACCTTTGAGGGAATGGAAGCTGTGCGCCGAGCGTGGCGCGGAGAACCGTTGTCGCTTCGAGACGGCACCGGCAAAGATGTCGATCTCAAGCTCCACCCGTTGCCGAGCCAGACAGACCTACCCTGCTGGTTGACCATCGTCAACAACCAGGAGACTTACCGCAAAGCGGGCCAGTTGGGAGTTGGGGTATTGACGAACCTGATGGGCCAAACTCTCGAGGAGCTGACCGCCAACATCGCAGTCTACCGTGAGACGCTTGCCGAGTTCGGACACGATCCACAGACAGGTCACGTAACCGTTCTGCTGCACACCTACATTCGCGAAGATGCTGAGCAGGCAATCCGCGAAGCTCGCCGGCCGCTGTGTGATTACTTGCTATCGTCGATGACGCTTTTCAAGCGTCTTGCGCAAAGCCAGGGTTTGGCAGTCGACTTGGACGGGCTGTCGGTCGCAGATCGTGAGTACATCGTTCAGAAGGCGTACGACAAATATGTCGCGTTCAGCGCGCTAATCGGATCGCCGGACACGTGCCGGCCAATCGTGGAAAGTCTCATAGCGGCGGGAGTCGACGAGATTGCGTGCTTCATAGACTTCGGCCTGCCCACTGAGTTGGCGTTACAAGGTCTGCCGCCACTTAACGAATTGCGAAAGCGCTGGACCGCGCCTTCTTCTGGCGTATCCGAGACGAAGTCATTTTCAATGAGCGAAGCGCAGCAACAGCTTTGGCTGTTGTCGAAGGTGTCCGATGACGGTGCGAGAGCTTACAACGATCCTGCGGTGGTGACTCTCGAGGGCGAGATTGACCTGGATGCTTTTGCCGCTTCTCTGAATCAGGTTGTCGCACTCCACGAATCGCTCCGCACCACGATCGATCCGAACGGGGAGCGCCTCATCGTCCATCCTCCAGCGCCGGTTACGTTGCAGTATTTCGATCTATCCGCAGCGGAAGATCCGGAAGGTGAGGTGCGCAGGCATCTGGAGCAATTCAATCGGACGCTGATCGATTTTGTGAACGGTCCGGTTTTCACCGCCACACTGCTCAAAGTTGCGGCCGAACGGCACGTGCTCGTCCTGGGATCACATCACTTGCTCACTGACGGAATGTCGATGCTGAACGTGATCAATGAGCTCAACACGTTTTATGTCGCGCAGCGTCGAGGCGCTGCTCCGGCGTTGGAGTCGCCGATACAGTACAGCGACTTTGTCCGTTGGCATGACGATCAGAGATCGACGCCAGCCATGAAGGAGCATGAAAACTACTGGCTTCGACAATTTGAAAAACCGCTCGCTCCCGCCGACTTGCCGGCTGATGCTCCACGACCTGCCGTCAAGACATTCAACGGTTCTCTCCGGCAACTGGTGATCGATAAGTCACTGATCGGTCGAGCGTCAAAACTTGCAAACTCGCGTGGCTACACGCCGTTCATGCTTTTGCTGGCTGTGTACACGGTTCTGGTCCATCGACTCAGTGGAAAGGAGACGATCGTCGTCGGCTGCCCCTGCGCAGGCCGTCCAATGGAAGGTGGCGACAGTCTCGTCGGTTATTGCGCGCACCTGCTTCCGATCGTCAGTACCGTTTCCCGTGACGGCATGACTTTCAGCGAACACTTGCGTCGGGTGCGCACAACGCTCCTCGATGCCTATCAACATCAGGACTACCCGTTCGCGCGATTGCTGAACAAGTTGAATCTGAAACGCGACATCAGCCGGAGTCCGCTGATTTCGACGATTTTCAATCTTGAGCGGCCGGCGCTCGAATCTTCGGAGGAAGGCTTGAAGATCGCGCGCTACGAGCGGCAGGTTAACTTTGCTCGCATGGACTTGACGCTCACTGCGAACCTCGTCGATGGACGCGCAGTTCTCGAGTGTGACTACAACACCGATCTCTTCAATGCGGCGACGATCGATCGCTTCTTGATTCATTACAACACGCTGCTGGAGAGTGTTGTTGAGAATCCGGATGCCGAAGTACACACGCTTCCGTTGCTGGATGCGAGGATGTGGCATGAGCAACTGCGTACCTGGAACGACACGGAATCTCAAAGCGTCGAGCAGTGCTTTCACCAACTTTTCGAGTCGCAGGCAGAACGGCAGCCTGACGCCGTTGCAGTCTGTGACAAATCAACCGGTGTTCAGCTCACATATCGCGAACTAAACGAGCGCGCAAATCAGTTGGCGCATTTCCTGCGTCGAGCGGGAGTCGGTCCGGAACAACGCGTGGGCATCTATCTCAGTCGATCCGTCGATCTTCTTGTCGCCTTGCTGGGCACACTAAAAACAGGCGCCGCGTATGTTCCCCTCGATCCGGCATATCCCGCGGCACGTTTAGAGCAGATAAAAGACGACGCGCAATTCGCGATGCTTCTTACGCAGCAGGATCTGTTGGCTGAAGCTCCTGGAGTTGTTCTCGCTCTCGATCAGGCAAGTGAACGTCTTGCACTCGAGTCGCAAGAGAATCCGGCTGTTCCAGTCGACCTCGACAATACCGCCTACGTCATGTACACGTCCGGCTCGACCGGCCGGCCGAAGGGTGTCGTCATTCCGCATCGGGGTCTAACCAACTACTTGCTGTGGGCAGCGCGCGCTTACATGCCCGATGGTGGTGCTGCACCGGTGGTCGGTTCGATCGGGTTCGACGCCACAATCACAAGTCTCTTTGTCCCTCTGGTCACTGGTGGACAGTCGCACTTGTTGCCCGAAGGCGAAGAGTTGACGGCGTTTGCCGATGCACTCGCGAACGATTCCGAGTATGAGTTTGTCAAAATCACTCCCGCCCACCTGGATCTGGTCAATCGACTACTAACCAACGGACCCAACGCGCGCAGCACACATCGGCTTGTCCTGGGAGGCGAAGCAATCTCACCGCACAGCCTTGATGTTTGGACACGAAACGAGCAGCTCCAAGTCATTAATGAATATGGTCCCACGGAAGCGGTGGTTGGATGTTGCACATATCGCTGGAGCGGACCGGCTGGTCATTCAGTTCCGATCGGACGACCGATTAGCGGTGCTCGACTCTATGTGCTCGACGATCGCATGCAACCGACACCGGTGGGCGTTGCGGGCGAACTCTACATCGGCGGCGTTGGCCTGGCACGGGGCTATTGGTGCCGGCCTGACTTGACCGCGGCATCTTTCATTCCCGATCCGTTTGCGGGCCAAGATGGTGAGCGGCTCTACAAGACCGGCGACCGAGCCCGTTACCTGGCGGACGGTAATCTGGAATATCTCGGCCGCACCGACGGACAAATCAAGTTGCGCGGCTTCCGCATTGAATTGGCGGAGATCGAGTCCGTGTTGCTCGAGCGTCCGGAAATTGCCGAAGCGGCCGTGATGCTTCGCGAAGACGAACCCGGCAAGCCACGCATAGTTGCTTATGTGCGTCCAGCCGACAGCGAGGCGTTGTCGATCAGCAAACTCCGCGATGAATTAAAGCGATTGTTGCCTGACTACATGGTCCCATCGGCGTTCGTCAAATTAGAAACGATGCCTTTGACGACGAACGGTAAGGTGGACCGCACGGCGTTACCGGCGCCAGATCGTCAACGGCCCGAGCAAGCCGCAGAATTCACAGCGCCGCGAAACGATCTTGAGCGAGCTCTGGCCGAGATTCACTGCAACGTTCTGAACCTCGATCGGGTTGGGGTTCATGACAACTTCTTTGACTTGGGAGGCAATTCGCTGCTGGCGGTCGAAGCGTTTCGTCGCATGGGAAGCCTCGCCAACGGCGGCAAATTCCAGGTCCTCGATCTCTTCAAGTATCCGACCATTCGCTCACTGGCAGAGTTCCTGGGACACGCCAAGGAGTCGCCGCAAAACGGCGACGGTGAGATCCGCGACCGAGTGAAACAGCAAAAAGAGTCCTGGCGAAAACTGGCGAGTAAACGCAAACGCATGGGTTCCTGACGAGACTCACTATGAGTACTGAAAACTCGTACGAAGAAAGCGACGACATCGCGATCATAGGAATGGCAGGGCGATTTCCGGGCGCGTCCGATCTGGATGAGTTCTGGCGGAACCTCCGTGGCGGTGTGGAGTCGATTAGTCACTTTAACGAAGAGGAACTACTCGATTCAGGGTTTCCGTTGGAAGTGATCCGTCATCCAGATTTCGTAAGCGCTAAGGGAGTTCTAGCTGATGCGGACATGTTCGATGCCGGCTTCTTTGGAATCTCGCCACGCGAAGCCGAGCTGATGGATCCGCAACATCGCTTGCTGATGGAATGCGCCTGGCAGGCACTGGAGGACGCGGGTTACGACTCCGAGAGATACAACGGCCGCATTTCAGTATTTACGAGCACAGGTCTCAACACTTATCTGCCCTTTAATATTTGCTCGCACCCCGGTCTCGCGCTCAAAGTCGGTGGCTTTCACCTGTCGATCTGCAACGACAAGGACTTTGTGGCTACGCGTATCGCTTACGCGATGAATCTGAAAGGCGCAGGCGTCAACATCAGCACTGCGTGTTCCTCGTCACTCGTATCACTGCATTTTGCATGTCAGGATCTGCTGACACATCAATCCGACATGGCTCTGGTTGGCGCCGTCACTGTCCACTTTCCGCAGAAGGTTGGGCACATCTATGAAGCCGGCGCGGCGTATTCACCAGACGGGCACTGCCGGCCGTTCGATGCCACGCCGAGTGGGTTGATCGACGGCAATGGAGTGGCGGCAATCGTGCTCAAACGATTGGATGAAGCTCTCTTGGCAGGCGACACCATTCACGCGGTGGTGAAAGGCACGGCGATCAATAACGATGGCCGCTTAAAAGTTGGTTACACGGCTCCGAGTATCGAAGGCCAGGCTGCGGTCATTTCCGAAGCGCTGGAAATAGCGGGCGTAGATCCCGATACGATTTCTTACGTCGAAGCTCACGGAACGGCCACGTCGCTCGGCGATCCGATCGAAGTGGAAGGACTGACACAGGCGTTTCGCAAAAGCACGCTGCGAACGGGCTACTGCGGATTGGGTTCCGTTAAATCGAACATCGGCCATGTCGATACGGCAGCTGGCCTCGCAGGTCTGATGAAGATCGTGTTGGGGATGAAGCACGGTCAACTCGCACCGAGCCTTCATTTTCAGCAGCCAAATCCGAAGCTCCATCTGGAAGACAGCCCGTTTTACATCGTCGGTCAACTAAAGGAATGGCATCGCAACCAGAATCATCCGCGTCGCGCCGGTATCAGTTCGTTTGGTGTGGGTGGCACGAATGCACACGCGATCATCGAAGAAGCGCCAACCGAGCCAGCCGTTACTCCTTCGCGTCGCTATCAGCTTCTGACGTTGTCGGCAAAGACGTCTTCAGCTCTTGAAGATTCGATTCATCGCCTTGCAAATCATCTGAGGTCACATCCTCACGTTGACTTAGCCGATGTGGCGTACACGCTACAACTCGGCCGGCGAATGTTTAATCGGCGCGCGATTGTTTCCGCCGGTTCGGTGACCGTGGCGATTGCGGCGCTCGAAGATCCGAAGCGCGTCCGGACAGACGTTGTCGACAACGCCCACAAGATCGCATTCATGTTCCCCGGACAGGGCAGTCAGTATCCGGGGATGGCGCAGGATCTTTACGAGCGAGAACAGACGTTCCGCGAAGAACTTGATCGCTGCGCTGAGTTGTTGCAGCCCGAGTTAAAGCGCGACTTGAGAAAAATCCTGTTTGCCGAACGCAACGATGCCGAACTGCAACAGACCGCCATCGCCCAGCCGGCACTGTTTGCAGTTGAATATTCTCTTGCCAGGTTGTGGATGAGTTGGGGTATTCAGCCGGCGGCAATGATCGGCCACAGTATAGGCGAATACGTGGCGGCGTGTCTCGCAGGCGTTTTCTCATTGACTGACGCACTACGCATTGTCGTGACGCGCGGACGATTGATGCAGTCCATGCAACCAGGCGTGATGTTGTCAGTTCCGCTTCCCGAAGATGAGGTCCAGCCGCTGGTTGAAGGACTGTTGGAGATCGCCGTAGTCAACAGCCAGTCGAGATGCGTTGTTTCGGGATCTGCCACTGCTGCGGACGAATTTGAAGCTCGGCTCAAGCAACGGAATTTGTTGTGCCAGCGGCTCTACACCTCGCATGCTTTTCATTCTTCGATGATGGAGCCGATGCTCGAACCGTTCCAGCAGGCATTCGACGGCATCCGCTTGAACCCGCCGCAGATTCCTTTCATTTCGAATCTCACCGGTGATTGGATCGACGCCAACGATGCGGTTCGTCCGGCTTACTGGGCCGATCACTTGCGCAACACAGTCCGATTCGCGGCGGGACTCAAAATGCTGCTCGCCGAGTTGGCTTTCATTCTGTTGGAAGTTGGACCAGGCCGGGTCTTAACGGGGCTGGCGAAGCAGATCGGCGCCCAATGCCATACGAGTCTGCCGCACAGCACTGAGACGATTGATGATCAGCAGTTCCTACTCGCGACCTTGGGCAAACTATGGCTATCTGGCGCGCCGGTTGATTGGCTGAGCTACTACCGAAACGAACGTCGCAGGCGAATTCCTTTGCCGGCGTATCCGTTTCAGCGTCAACGCTATTGGATCGAGCCACGCAAACCAGATCAAGTGGATCTGCCGGCAGTCGCGCAAGACAGCTCTGAACTAACCGATTCGGCGATTGGCGACGACATGGCGTCACGTCACGAACGACCTGAGCTCGGCTCCGAATATGTAGCGCCGCGCAACAGGGAGGAATCGGTGTTGGCCGAAATCTGGCAGGAGTTGTTGGGAGTATCCACGATTGGCGTTCACGACAATTTCTTTGAGCTGGGCGGTCACTCGCTGTTGGCGACGCAAATCCTTGCGCGTTTGAAACAGGGATACGGCGCCAGGCTGCAGCTGACCGATTTATTCGAAAATCAAACGATTGCTGAATTGTCCGCCGTGTGGCTCGAACAGACCCTGGAAGGGCACGACTATGACAAGCTCGCACAACTGCTCGACGGATTGGAGAACATGACCGACGAGCAGGCTGAGTCGAAGCTGTCGGAGCTTCCACCTTCCATCGGGACACTGTGAGTCCTCGGCCCAAACGCATCGCCAGTAACCAACTGCAAGTGAGCATGAACGATCTAGCCAAACGACTGTCATCGCTGTCTCCGGCGAAGCGCGCGCTGTTGCTGAAGATGATGGAAAGGGAGGGGAAGGCAGCGCCGGATGTTATTCCTCGCCGGTCTGCCGATGAACCACCTGCGCTTTCCTTCGCGCAACAGCGGTTATGGTTCCTGGATCAGTTGGAAGGTCCGAATGCCACCTACAACATGCCGAACGCCTTTCGCCTGTTCGGAGATCTAAACATCAGCGTGTTGGAGTCAGCACTGGCCGAGATTATTCGACGCCACGAAGCGCTGCGCACAAACTTCAGACAGGTGGACGGCAAACCAGTACAAGTTATTCATGACGATGTACGCGGCTACCTTTCGATCGTTGAATTACCACACCTCGATCATACACAGCAGGAAGAAGAAATTCTTCAACGTTCGCGACAGGATGCGAGGCGCCCGTTCGATCTCGAACGCGATCGATTGCTGCGGATGCAAATCCTGCGTTTCGAACCCTTGTACCATGTGATGCTGATCAACCTGCATCACATCGTCGCCGATGGCTGGTCGTTGGGAGTCATCGTAAAGGAAATGGTGGCGCTGTACACCGCTCTGTCACGCGGCGAAGTAAGTCCATTGCTGGATTTGCCGATCCAGTATGCGGACTTCGCTCAATGGCAACGACGATGGTTGGACGGTCCACAGCTGGAACCTCAGATCGAATATTGGCGAGAGCAATTGTCAGGCGCGCCGTCCTTATTGGCGTTACCGACAGACCGGCCGCGTCCGCGCGTTCAGACTTTCCGTGGCAGCACGCAGTACTTCAAGATCGACGGTGAGCGGTTGCGCGCTTTTAAAACTCTCAGCCGCAACTGCGATGCTTCGTTGTTCATGGTTTTGTTTGCCGGTTTCGCCACGCTCCTGTGGCGATACAGCCGCCAGGATTCCTTCGTCGTCGGCACGCCTGTCGCCAATCGCGGCCGCAAGGAGTTGGAACCGCTGATTGGTTTCTTCGTCAACACGTTAGCGCTGCGCATGAACTTCTCAGGCGACCCGAGTGTTCGTGAGTTGATCGGGCGCGTCAAGGAGACTGCGCTGGGCGCGTTTCGTCATCAGGACGTGCCCTTCGAGCGTTTGGTTGAAGAACTTCAACCTGCCCGAAACCTGGGATTCTCGCCGATTTTTCAGTTCATGTTCATCTTGCAGAATGCGCCGTTGGATGACTTGCGTCTGCCCGGTGTAAGACTCGAGGAGATTGAAGTCGAAGCTGGTACGTCCATGTTTGATATGACGCTCAAGCTGCGCGAGCGCGGCGGGTTGATCGAAGGCGAACTGGAGTTCAACACGGACCTGTTCGAGCGCGACACTATCGAACGGCTCATCAGTCACTATCGATTAATCCTGGACGGAATGTGTGGCGATCCGGACTGTGCCGTTTCGCGACTGCCGTTGTTGACTGAAGCAGAGCGAGAACTGCTGCTGACGCGCTGGAACGACACAGAACGAAGTGCTCCAGCACCGGAAACTGTGGTCCAATTGTTTGAAGAACAAGCCGCTCTTGGACCGGACTGCGTCGCCGTCGTGTGCGGAAACACTCAACTCACTTACGCAGCTCTCAACGAGCGCGTGGGCCAACTGGCGGCGCACCTTCAATCGATGGGCGTTGGCCCCGAGTCGCCGGTCGGACTTTGTCTGCCGCGGTCCATCGAGATGCTTCTCGGACTCTTGGGAATCCTCAAAGCAGGCGGCGCCTATGTGCCATTGGATCCGGCGTTCCCACGTGAACGACTGGCACTGATGATTGAAAACGCCGAGCTTCCGATCATTGTAACAACTGAACAAGCATCGTCTGCGTTGCCGGACGGTCCTGCCATCCGTGTGTTTCTCGATCACGACTGGAATCGAATCGCCGCTGTGCAACCTTCTGCGGTACAGGCAATCGTGCGCCGCGAGAATCTGGCTTACATCATTTACACCTCCGGATCGACCGGTGTTCCAAAGGGCGTTCAGATCTCACACCACGCTCTCGTCAATTTCCTGTGCTCGATGCGCGACGAGCCGGGGTTGACCAGCGCCGATGTACTGCTCGCCGTCACGACAATTTCCTTCGACATCGCAGCGCTTGAGTTATACCTGCCGCTAATCGCCGGCGCTCGTGTGGAAATCGTCTCGCAGGAAACAGCCGCAGACGGTTTTAAGCTTTGCGAAGCGCTCTGCCGATCGGGCGCCAACGTTATGCAAGCGACGCCGGCCACCTGGCAGATGTTGTTGGCCACTGACTGGGAAGGTCCTCCGTTGCGAAGGATCTTTTGCGGCGGCGAAGCGCTTTCGCACGAGCTGGCTTCCCAGTTGACAGCTAAGCGGCTCGAGCTCTGGAATCTTTACGGTCCAACGGAGACGACCATCTGGTCGTCCGCCTCAAGAATTGAATCGCAGGATTCCACTGATATCGCTCGAGATGCGAAAGAGCCGATCGGACACCCGATTGCTAACACACAAATTTACATTCTCGACCAACAATTGCAGCCAGTCCCGATTGGCGTTCCTGGTGAACTCTTCATCGCCGGCGACGGAGTCGCGCGCGGATACAACTGGCGTCCGGATTTGACGGCTGAAGCATTTCTGCCCAATCCATTCGGCAAGCCTGGAACGCGAATGTACAAGACCGGCGATCTTTGCCGGTACCGGTCCGATGGAACCATCGAGTTCATTGGACGCGTCGATCATCAGATCAAGCTGCGGGGTTTCCGAATCGAGTTGGGCGAAATCGAAGCAGTGATCGACGAGCATCCTGCGGTGCGGAATTCCGTCGTTGTGTGTCGCGAAGATCAACCCGGCGGACAGCAACTGGTGGCCTATCTCGAATACGATCCTGCAATCGGACATCCCACAGGCGAACTGGCCGAAGGACAGATCGACAAATGGCGCACTGTCTGGAATCAGATTTACGAAACGAGTGTTGAGGAACACGACGAGCTATTCGACACCTCAGGCTGGATCAGCAGTTATACCGGCCAACCAGTGCCGCAGGATCAGATGAAAGCATGGGCGGAAGAGACCGTAGCGCGGATTCTGACACTCGAGCCTCGCCGCGTGTTGGAAATCGGTTGCGGTACCGGAATGCTACTGCATCGCATCGCGCCGCACGTTGAGTTCTTCACGGGCTGCGACATTTCAAGTTCGGTCCTGGCAACACTGCAAGCGAGCGTCGATCGCGCGGGCTTAAAAAACGTCACGCTGCGTCGTGGCGATGCAGTTTCTTCTTTCGTGGACCACAAGCAAGTCTTCGATACGATTATTCTCAACTCCGTCATTCAGTACTTTCCCAGCGTCGAATATCTCCTCGATGTTCTCGAGGCCGCGCTCGAAGCGGTTGCGGACGGCGGCGCGATCTTCCTGGGCGATGTGCGATCGCTTCCATTGGCTCAGCTCTATCGCGCGTCGGTGGAATGCCACCGGGCGAGCGATGAATGTGGCCGCGAAGAACTCATGCGGCGTGTCGCGGCCGCGATGGAGCGAGAAGAGGAGTTGCTGATCGATCCGACGTTCTTTAACGCCTTGCGCTCGCGGTTGCGGCGTCTCGGGCACGTAGACATTCAACTGAAACGTCACAGCGCTGCCAACGAGATGAGTAAGTTTCGTTACGACGTTGTCTTGCGGAGCAGTCCACGCGCGCAGGTTCGCTGTCCGGACATGCTTCGACAGTACGCAGCGAGCGTTGAAATGAAGGTTGACGATTTGCGCGTGCTTCTTGCTCAAAAAGGACCGGACACAATTCTCGTCCAGAACGTGCTGAACAAACGGCTGGCAGCCGACAGCGCCATGTTGCAGTGGTTGAACGATTCCTCAACGAACGGCTCGCTTGGTGAAATGAGATCGCGGGTCGCTTCGCAGCCGGGGCGTGGCATCGATCCGAACGACGTCTGGCAACTGGGAGAATCGCTGGGATATTCAGTCTCGGTACGCTGGTCCGAGGTTGAGCCAGACCGTCACTTCGATGTTCTCTTCCACAGAGCTGATAACGGCGATCAGGCATCAAGTATTCACGCGTTGGTAGCCGGCGAGGATTCCGTTGCGCGTCCCTGGAAACAATACGCCAACGACCCGGCACGTAGTCTGGGCCAAAAAATCGTGGTGTCCGAAGTCCACCAGAGCCTCACCGCGCGATTGCCGGCTTACATGATTCCGACGCGCATCGTTTGCCTCGAACGCTTTCCGCTGACGCCCAACGGTAAAGTCAATCGCGCCGCGTTGCCGGCGCTTGATATCGTCGCAACCGACGACCGGTACGTTGCACCACGGACGGAAGTCGAGCAGCAATTAACCGAAATCTGGATGGACATTCTGGACGTGCCACGCGTCGGCGTCGAGGACAACTTTTTCGAACTCGGCGGGCATTCGTTGTTGGCCACGCAGATGATCTCCAGGATTCGCGAGAAGTTTTCCGTCGAACTGCCGCTCCAATTCTTGTTTGACATGCCTAAGCTAGGCGAATTGGCGGCCCGGCTCGTTTCCAGCGAAGCAGACCAGCGACCCGTGCTGCCGCCGATTCGTGTTGTCGATCGCCAGTCGTTATTGCCTCTCTCTTTTGCCCAGAGACGGTTGTGGTTTCTGGACCAACTGCATGGCGCTGATACTACCTACAATCTGTTTGGCGCGGTCGAACTAAAGGGCGACTTGAATGTGGACGCTTTGGAAAAAGCGTTCCAGGAAGTTGTCCGGCGGCATGAGATCCTGCGCACGAACTTTGTCGAACGAGATGGCAATCCGAGCATCATCGTGTCGCCACCGGACAAGTTCGCCATCGACATTATCAGCCTCGAGAATCTCGCCGGCGATAGTCAGGCATTGGAAATCGACAAATGGATCGAAGCCGAAGTCCGGCGGCCGTTCGATCTGGCCCGCGATCGTTTGTTCCGCGCGATTCTGCTTCGCCGGAATAAAACCGCGCACGTGCTGTTGATGTCGATGCATCACATCGTTTCAGACGAGTGGTCGTTGGGCGTGTTGGTCCATGAACTGTCCTCTTTATATGCCGCGTTTGAACGAGAAGAGCCATCGCCTTTACCCGAGCTCTCGATTCAATATGCCGACTACGCCGTTTGGCAGCGCTCATGGTTGTCGGATTCGGTAGTCAAGGCGCAACTGGAGTTCTGGATTGATCGGCTCGCTGGCGCACCGGCGCGACTCGAATTGGCCACAGACCGGCCGCGTCCAAAGATACAGCGTCATCGCGGCCGCGTGCGGTCATTTCATCTCGATCGCGACTTGACTGACGACATCGAATCACTTGGTCGCGGATCTGAAGCGACGTCGTTCATGACGCTGCTGACCGCCTACTCGATTCTGCTCCATCGTTACAGCGGAGTTATAGATCTGGTCATCGGGTCGCCGATTGCCAATCGTGTTCGTCCTGAGCTCGAATCACTGATCGGCTTCTTCGTAAACACTTTGCCGTTGCGGATCGATCTGTCAGGTAATCCTTCGGTCCGTGAACTGCTCGCTCGCGTGCGCCGGACGGCGATTGAGGCGTATAGCCATCAGGATGTCCCGTTTGAGCAACTGGTGGAGGAACTGCGGCCCGAGCGTAACCTTAGCCACGCGCCGATCTTCCAGGTCATGTTCGTGCTGCAAAACGCGCCTGCACCTGACCTTGAAAAAACGTCGCTCGAGATCTCTCCGGTCGAACCGCAGGCAGTTACGTCGAAATTTGACTGCACCTTATCGATCGAAGAAACGCCGAACGGTCTGGCGGGCATGATTGAATACGATACCGATCTCTTTGACGAGTCAACGATCGATCGCCAGATCAGTCATTTCCGCAACGTGCTGAGGTCCATGGCCCAGCAGCCGGAAGCGCGTGTGAGCGAATTGAATTTGCTTGACGAAGACGAACGCCGGCACCTGCTCGTCATCCTCAACTCCACGCCGCCGCCGGCGCCCACGCAGCCGACAGTGACGCGGCTTTTCGAAACGCAGGTGGACCACTCACCCAACTCGCCGGCCGTACAAGCCGGCGACGTATCAATTAGCTATGCAGCACTCAATGAGCGAGCAAACCAACTGGCTGCTGAGTTGCGAGCGTTTGATGTCGGTCCGGAAGTAGCCGTGGGCATATTTCTCGACCGAAGCATCGAAACGATCGCCGGCATGCTGGCGATTCTCAAGTCAGGCGGCGCTTACGTACCGTTGGATTTGTCGGCGCCGTCCGAGCGACTGCTTCACATAATCGAAGAGACGCAGATGAAAGCGATCCTCACCAGTCGATCGCTCAGCGTCAAACTTCCGGAATCAGTAGCGCAAATCGTTTGTGTGGACGAACTGCCGCTGAGTGCTGCGACCTTTACAAGTCAAGTGGTGAGTCCGGAAAACGTCGCTTACATCATTTATACATCGGGTTCGAGCGGCCAACCCAAAGGCGTGACTGTCACTCACGACAACGTGGTGCGTTCAATCACGGCGCGATTTCAGTACTACGACGAGCCGATGCGTTGTCTGCTCTCGGCTTTGTCTTTCACCTTCGATGCAGGGAACGCCGCTGTGTTTTGGGCGCTCTGTCAGGGCGCTTGCCTGGTCCTTGGACCAGACGCCGCCGCCCTGCAACCGGAGAAGCTCCTCAAGTCACTCAGTGACAACCGATGTTCGCACCTGATTAGTGGGCCAGCGCTCTATGGTTCGATTCTGGACCTCGCAGAACCCGATCATCTGACCACCTTGCGCATAGTGGTTGTGGGCGGTGAGCCGCTCGCTCGTGCGCTGGCAGCGAAACATGCCGCGCTCGCGCCGCAAGCCGTGCTGAGTAACGAATATGGGCCAACCGAAACGACAGCGTGGAGTGCGGTTTCCCGAGTGGCTCTGGATTCCGATGAAACTCCGGCGATTGGCAGAGCTGTCCCGGGCTGCCGGCTGTACGTGCTCGACGGAAATCTCCAACCTGTTCCCACAGGCGTGCCGGGTGAACTGTTTGTCGGCGGCGGACAAGTTGCGCGCGGCTATCTCGGCCAGCCGGATCTGACTGCAGAGAGGTTTGTTCCGGACCCGTTCGCAAAAGAGCCTGGCCGGCGATTGTATCGCAGCGGCGATCTGGTCAGGTTTCGCGGTGATGGCGAACTCGAATTTCTCGGTCGCGCTGACAATCAAGTCAAGATTCGCGGCTTCCGCATCGAGTTGGGTGAAATCGAATCCACTCTGCGCGGGCACAGCCAGATCCGCGATGCAGCGGTGATCGTCCATGCGGATGATGCGACGGGAAGCAAACGGCTGATTGCTTACTGCGTTCGCACCGCTCAAGGGGAAGTGCAAACTGCAGACTTGCAATCGTATTTAAAAACGAAACTGCCTGATTACATGGTCCCGGTGGTCTACTCGTTTCTGGACGAACTACCGCTGAACGCGCATGGAAAAGTCGATCGCCGTACCTTGCCTGCCGTTGAGATTCGCGACTCGTTCGTGCGCTACACCGCGCCACGTACACCAACCGAGCAACTGCTGGCTAACGTTTGGCAAGAGGTTCTTGGCCTCGATCGCATCGGGATTCACGACAACTTCTTTGAGATTGGTGGCGACTCGATTCTCAGCATCCAGATCATCAGCCGGCTGAATCGCGCGGGATTGGGACTGACTGCCAAGCACCTTTTCGAGTTTCAGACGATCGCGGAGTTGGCTCAGGTTTCGCCCGAGCGACGAACCATTCATGCGGAACAAGGCATCATCACCGGTCGCGCACCGCTCACGCCGATTCAACGTTGGTTCTTTGATGGCTGCCCGCCCAACCCGCACCATTGCAACCAGGCCGTTCTGCTCCTGACCGCCACGCAACTCGATGCAAGACTCGTTGAAGAATCGATTCATCATTTGTTGCTGCATCACGACGCGTTGCGTTCGCGTTTCGATTTGAATGGGGATCAAGCGCAGGTGGAAATCAACGGCGGCGGTTTCCAAATCCCGTTTGTTGTTCGCGACCTCTCTCACTTGGCACTGGCGGATGCGCGTGATGCGTTGACGACCAACGCGGAGCGCCAACAACGTAGTTTGCATTTGACCGAAGGTCCGCTGCTACGCTGCGTGCTCTATCGCGTGGGACATGGTGAACCCGACCGGCTTTTGCTTGTGATTCATCATTTGGTGGTGGACGGCGTTTCGTGGCGAATCCTGCTCGAGGACTTCGCTACAGTCTATGATCAGTTGAATCGCAAGCAGTGCGTAAACCTGCCGGCGAAAACAACCTCGTTTCGCCATTGGGCCGAGCGGTTGCAAGGTTATGCCACCGCTCCGGAAGCTACCGCTGACCTGGACTACTGGCGCGACGTGATGAGCCGGCCGATCACGCCGCTGCCACTCGATCACGAAGGGCACCAATCGACAAACACAAGAGAGTCCGCGGATGAGGTCGTCGTTAAGTTGTCGAAACCGATGACTCAGGCGTTATTGACCAGCGTGCCGCATGCATATCACACGCAGATCAACGACGTTCTGTTAACGGCACTGATGCGTTGCATTTCGAATTGGACTGGCCAGAACTCGATGCGAATCGTGTTGGAAGGTCACGGCCGAGAGGAGCTCTTTGACGACGTGGACCTTTCGCGAACAGTGGGCGTCTTCACGTCGTTTTTCCCGGTCGTGTTATCGCGATCGGCCGTTGACAGTCACGGCGACACGCTTAAACACATCAAGGAGCAATTACGCGCGGTGCCGCAGCGCGGAATTCACTTCGGACTTCTGAAATACCTGAATCCTGCGGTTGGAGAAGACGACGCGCTCAAGCGTGAGCCGCCCGCCGAGATAAGTTTCAATTACCTTGGTCGCTTCGACAACGAATCGCGCAACGAAGTGTTCACCAGCCTGGCGACGGAATCGGCCGGTGCGACCCAAAGCTCGGCGGGCATGCGGCAGTACACGCTCGAGATCAACGGGATCTTGAACGAATCGCAACTGGAATTGAACTGGAACTTCAGTACAAATCTGCACGATCGTAAAACCATTTCGGCTGTTGCTGCGGACTTTATTCGAGAACTCGAACAGCTCATCGAACACTGCCGCGACTCGCGTAACGGCGGATACATCGCGTCTGATTTTCCTTTGGCTCTACCAGACGAAGAGACGCTTGATACTTTGTTCAGCCGCTGGGGCCGGCACGTCGAGGACGCTTATCCGTTGGCTCCGATGCAGCAGGGAATGCTGTTTCACTCGTTGTTCGAGCAGCACACTGGCGTCGATCTGATCCAGTTGTCGTGTCGCGTCGAAGGTAACCTGCAGCCCGAATCTTTTCGACAGTCCTGGCAACAAGTTATCGATCGGCACCCGGCGTTGCGCACCGCGTTTCTTGCCGAGGACGGAAACGATCCGTTGCAGATCGTGCTCGACCGAGTCGAACTTCCATGGCAAGAGCTCGATTGGCGCGAATTATCCGAGTCGCAGGTCGAGCGACGTCTTACTGTCCTGCTCGAGGAGGACCGGCTGCGCGGGTTTGCGATCGAGGTGCCGCCGTTGATGCGCTGTACGCTGATTCGCCTCGACGCAGACGTTTATCAATTCGTCTGGACCCATCATCATTTGCTGACGGATGGCTGGTGCCTGCCGATCCTGCTCAACGAGGCCATGGAGATCTACGAAGGATTGTTGGCAGGACATCACCTCACGCTCGAGAAGCGACGTCCATTCTGTGACTACATCGAATGGCTCGCCCGGCAGGATGAAGACGCTGCCGCCTCGTTCTGGCGCCACAATCTGGATGGCTTTACCAGCCCAACGTCGCTTGGTGTCGATCGGATCTCGGTTGCAGCCGATCAGGCGCGCAGTTTCCCAACCTGCTCACTTGATCTCTCTGAGGAAGCGACGAGGTCGTTGCAGCGGTTGGCCCAATCGCGCCATTTGACCCTCAGCATTTTGGTCCAGGGCGCGTGGTCGGTGTTGCTCAGCCGGTACTCTGGTTCAAGCGACGTGGTGTTTGGCGCCACCGTCTCCGGGCGGCCGCCCGAAATCGCCGAAGTCGATTCGATGATCGGATTGTTCATCAATACGCTGCCTGTCCGCGTTAAGATCGACGGCGACGAGCCCATTGTCGAGTTTCTCACCCGGCTACAAAACGAACAGGTCGCGCGAGATGCATTTGCCCATACTCCGTTGGTCCAGATCCAAAGCTGGAGTCAGGTTGCGGCGCCCGATCCGCTCTTTGAGAGTGTGCTGGTCTTTGAAAACTATCCGCTGGATGAGTCGCTCGGCCAGGCTGGTGGTCCATTCATGGTCCGTGAATTCGAATTGCTCGAACAGACCAACTTGCCGATCACGCTCATGACGGCGCCTGCCTCATCGCTGCCGTTGAAGATCGCTTACGACAGTCTTCGTTTCGATCGGCAGTCGATCGACCGCATGCTCGCTCATCTCGCGCACCTGCTCGAATGTTTGGCTGCCGACCCGGAGAGGACCGTGGCTGACTGGCCCATGTTGACGGAGGAGGAACAGCAACAGTTACTGATTGATTGGAACGACACGCAACGCCCGGCTGTTGGTGACGCGTCGCTCGCGAGGTTATTCGAAACGCAGGTTGCAAGAAGGCCGGCGCACGTCGCGGTGGTTTTCGGCGAACAGAAACTTACCTACGAGGAGTTGAACCAGCGCGTTAATCAACTCGCACGGCAACTCGTTGAATTGGGAGTTCGGGCAGGCAGTCGCGTCGGAATCTTCATGGAACGATCGCTCGACCTGCTGGTTGCTCTGTTGGCAGTCAACAAAACTGGAGCAGCTTACATTCCCATGGACCCGATGTTTCCCAGCGATCGGCTCAGTCACATGCTGGACGACTCTCAAGCCTCGCTGGTGCTGACTCAGTCTGAACTCCTCGAGCTAGTTCCTGAATCCACGGCGCAGATCTTTTGTCTTGATCGCGACTGCCTCGACACTTTCGCTAACTCGAATCTTGATGTTCCGACTTATGCTGCAAGCCCTGCTTACGTGATCTATACGTCTGGTTCGACGGGCAAACCAAAGGGCGTTGCAGTTTCCGGAGCTGCGCTGGCAAATCTGTTGCTGTCGATGCGCGAGAAGCCGGGACTGGCGGAGCGCGATGTGTTGTTGGCAGTGACGACGATCTCGTTTGACATTGCTGCGTTAGAACTGTTTCTGCCACTCGTGACCGGCGCCACACTCGTTATTGCCGATCGGGAAACGGTGCATGACGGCGCTGCGCTGTTTGATGAAATCATGCGAACCGGCGCAACCGTCATGGAGGCGACGCCGGTCACCTGGCGTCTGTTGTTGGAGTCGCAGTGGTCCGGACCGCCGCTGACGCGCGCACTCTGCGGCGGCGAAGCGTTACCGCGTGATTTATCCGCTCAGATTCTGGCGACCGGCATTGAACTGTGGAATATGTACGGTCCGACGGAGACGACGATTTGGTCAGCCACTCATCAAGTCACACGTGACGATGGCGCAGAAGCAACTGAACCGATCGGACGACCGATCAACAACACGCAGGTTTACGTTGTTGATAGGCAGATGCGTCTCGTGCCCATCGGTGTGGGTGGCGAACTCCTAATCGGCGGCGACGGTCTGGCGCTGGGTTACGAAGGCCGTGGCGAACTGACGGCCGAAAAATTCATACCCGATCCGTTCGGCGCCACGCCGGGCGGACGGCTCTATCGGACTGGCGATCTCGCGCGTTACCGCGCGGACGGCAGTCTCGTTTTCTTAAGTCGGCTTGACTCACAAGTCAAAGTTCGCGGGTTCCGTATCGAGCTGGGCGAAATCGAAGCCGTTCTCAATGACCATCCCGAGGTCGAGCAATCCGTTGTCGTTGCGCGTGAGGGCAGTCATGGTGAGAACGATTTGATTGGTTACCTCGTCACGGTCAGCGGCGACGGCATCGATCTCGAAGCGTTGCGCACGTCACTCGCAAAGACTCTCCCGCACTACATGATCCCGGTGCAGTTCGTGTTCGTGTCCGAGTTTCCTCTCACGCCTAACGGAAAGATTAATCGCGCCGCACTGCTCGCTCCGGATCCGGTGAAAGGAGAAAGATACGTTGCTCCTCGCACGCCTACCGAAGAAAGATTGGCGACGATTTGGGCCGACGTGTTTCAGCTTGAGTCGATTGGCATCGACGACAGTTTCTTCGATCTTGGTGGGCATTCGCTCCTGGCGGCCAAGGTTGTTGGCCGTATCCGCGCTTCGCTGAAGATTGCGGTGCCACTTCCATTGTTATTTCGGCAGCCGACGATTCGTCGAATCGCGGAGTTTATTGATAACAACATTTGGGTTGCGAACCAGGGAGCAGCCACTGAAATGGAGACAGACTCCGAGGAAGTAGTTCTGTGAGATCGCTCGAAAGTCTCATGTCAGATTTACGCGGCTTGGGTGTCGTGCTTTGGGCCGATGGTGATCAGTTGCGATGCCGCGCGCCGAAAGGGATTTTGACTCCCGAGTTGACGATCGAGCTCAAAGAGCGAAAGGCATTCATCCTCGAGTATCTGCGTCGCGCAAGTGAAAGTGCGATGGGATTGGAGGATCCCATCACGCATGTGCCGCCAGGTGAATCTCTCCGCCTTTCGTTTTCGCAGCAACGTCTCTGGTTTCTCGACCGGCTGGAAGGCCGCTCGCCGGCATACAACATGCCGCTGGCGGCGCGCTTGGAAGGTCCTCTGAATCGTGGCGCACTACAACGTGCGCTCGATGAGATCGCGCGCCGTCACAGCGTGCTGCGAAGCAGCTTTGCGGCAAACGACGGCGAACCGACGGTCATCATTCGTGAGCAGTCAGAATGTCTGTTAGCCTACTTCGATTCTACGTCCGATTTCTGTGAACGCCGGCTGATGCTGGAGGAAGCCGAACGCTGTTTTGACCTGGAAACCGACGTGCTCATCAGGGCTGCTTTGCACCGCGTCGGCGAAACGAGTCACCTGCTGTTTGTGACAATGCATCACATCGTTTCGGACGGTTGGTCGCTCGGCATCTTCATCCGCGAGCTTGCGGCATTGTACGAAGCGTTTTCCGCGGGCAGGGAACCGACGCTTGTCGAACTGCCGATTCAGTACACCGACTATGCAAACTGGCAGCGGCGACGATTGACGGCTGAAGTGCTGGAAAGACAACTCGATTACTGGCGTAACGAGCTTCACGGCGTACCGGATTTCATAAACCTTCCGCTCGACCGGCCTCGTCCGCCGGTCCAAACGTATCGCGGATCTAGTCATTCGTTTGCGATCGATGCAGATCTCGGCCGGCGTCTCCAGGAATTCTGCCACGCTTCGGACATAACCCTGTTCATGGCATGGCTGACCGCATTCTCGGTCGTGCTGTCGCGATATAGCGGCCAGGACGAAGTCGTTGTCGGAACCGCCGTCGCCAACCGAGGGCGACCGGAGATTGAGTCGCTGATCGGGCTGTTCGTTAACACGCTTGCGTTGCGAATCGATCTTTTCGGAGATCCAACGGTGCGCGAACTGGTGGGGCGCGTTCGCGAAACCTGCCTCAGATCGTACGAGCATCAGGACGTGCCGTTCGAGCAAGTGGTGGAGGCAGTCAAGCCCGCACGAAACCTCAGTCACTCGCCGTTGTTCCAGGTGTCATTTGATATGCAGGACGACGCAGCGGGTGAAGTCAGGATGGACCAGCTTGCGTTGTTGCCGCTCCAGCAGGAGGCCGTCTCTTCTAAGTTCGATTTGGGCCTCTCAGTCGAACAATCGCGTGGTGGACTGTCGGCGGTGTTGGTCTACAACTCTGATCTCTTCGACGCTGAGACCATCGAGCGGTTCGCAGAACATTTTGTTGTTCTGTTGCGCGATTTGACCGTCAGGCTGAATGCGCCGGTTTCTGAATTGCGCATGATGGGTGAAGTCGAGCGAGAGCAGATCCTCTTTCGATGGAACGACACACAACAGCTTCTCCCGGCCAACTGTACGCTGCCGGCGTTATTTGACGAGCAAGCGAACCGGAGTCCCGATCGAATCGCTGTTACGGCCGGCAACCACAGTCTAAGCTACGCCGAGCTGCTTGGCCGCGCGAACCAACTGGCAAGTTATCTGCGCACGCTGGGCGTCTCGCGCGAGTCGCTCGTCGCTGTGTTCGTCGATCGCTCGCTTGATTTGATCGTTGGTCTGTTGGGCATCATGAAAGCCGGCGGCGCGTATGTGCCACTTGAGCCGTCGTATCCCAGGAACCGGCTTGCTGACATGCTCGAGGATGCCCGACCAGCGGTAATACTCACGCAAAAACACCTGACGTCAGACTTGCCCGCCAGCTCCGCGCACGTCGTCTACCTGGATTGTGTTGAGAGCGAACTCTCCGCTGAATCTCCGCTCGATGGACCAGCGACTGACAACCGGGCCTACGTAATCTACACGTCCGGTTCAACTGGACGGCCGAAAGGCGTTCAGATCTCACATCGATCGCTCGTGAATTTTTTATGTTCGATGCGCCGCGAGCCGGGACTCAAGGCGGATGACATGCTGCTGGCGCTCACGACGATTTCGTTTGACATCGCGGCGCTCGAGTTGTTTCTGCCGTTGATTGTTGGTGGCAGAGTTGTCGTGGCTGATCGAGCGACCGCTCTCGATCCTCAAAAGCTCGCAAAGGCGATCGAGCAAGAGGGCGTGACGTTCGTGCAGGCGACGCCCGCCACCTGGCGCATGCTGCTGGACGTCGGCTGGCGTCCGCCGCGACCAATGCGCATCGCTTCGGGCGGAGAAGCGCTGCCTGGCGAACTCGCCCGGAGACTCCGCAACCTCGGCCTCGAGGTCTGGAATTTATATGGACCAACCGAAACTACGATCTGGTCAGCAGCCCGGCGCGTTCCAGACCTGGACCAGATATCGCGAGATAGTGTCGATCCGATTGGCCCACCCATCGACAATACTCAGCTTTACGTGCTTGATTCGCATCTCTCGCCGCAGCCGGTCGGCATTCCCGGCGAACTTTATATCGGCGGCGAAGGATTGGCGCGCGGGTACCTGAATCGTCCCGACCTGACTGCCGAACACTACCGGCCCGATCCGTTCTCGAAACAACCTGGCGCACGGTTATATCGAACCGGCGATTTGGTCAGGAGGCTAAGGGGCGGTGAGATCGAATTCATGGGTCGGCTCGACAACCAGGTCAAGATCCGCGGCTTTCGCATCGAGCTGGGCGAAATTGAATCCGCCTTGTTGCGACACGACGCGATCAGTCAAGCCATCGTCGTGACACGCGAGAGTGGGCTCGGTGAAAAGCAGTTGGCAGCTTATGTTGTGCCTGCGATCAAGTCAGCACCAGCAACGGAAGAACTCCGCGCCTTTCTCAAGCTCAAGCTGCCGGAGTTCATGATTCCCACGTCCTTCGTTTTTCTCGAGTCGTTGCCTCAGACGCCGAACGGCAAAGTGGATCGCAAGGCTCTACCTGCTCCGGAGCGCAGCCGGCCGGATCTGCGCGCGATCTACCAGGCGCCACGCACGAAGACTGAGAAAGAGATAGCTGCGATCTGGAAAGTAGTCCTGGACATTAAGCAGGTTGGAATCGACGACAACTTTTTTGATCTCGGTGGCCACTCGCTGTTGATGACCCGCGTGCACTCTCAGCTCCGTGCTGTCGCGCCGAATTTATCGTTAGTCGAGTTGTTTCAATATCCGACCGTGCGGACACTGGCTGCGAAGATTGCACCCGACGAGGTGGTAGCAGTGACGCGCAGTCGTCATCGACCAGCAACGTCCGATCAGCAAAGAGACATTGCGGTAATCGGAGTCGTCGGACGTTTCCCCGATGCCGATGACCTCGGAGCGTTCTGGCAAAACCTGCGCAATGGACGCGACTCAATCAGTTTCATCTCTCACGAGGAACTGATCGCCGCCGGTGTCGAACCCGAGTTGGTTGCCGATCCGAATTACGTTCCTGCGAATGGACTTCTCTCTGACGTCACGACTTTTGATGCCGGTTTTTTCGGCATCACTCCCGCCGAAGCTGAGGTCATGGATCCTCAGCACCGGATCTTTCTGGAAAGTGCATGGCACGTGTTGGAACACGCCGGATATGGCGCCGGCGTTGGACAACAGGCCGTCGGCGTTTTTGCTGCATGCAGTCACGCTCGATATTTGATCTTCAATCTACTGCCACATCTTTACGCGCAGAGTCCGCATTCGATTTACCAGGTGCTGCTCGGCAACGACCGCGATTACCTGGCAACGCGAGCATCGTATCAGCTCAATCTGCGAGGGCCGAGTGTCAACGTCCAAACCGCCTGCTCATCCTCGCTGGTGGCAGTGCACATGGCCTGCCAAAGCCTGCTCGCCGGTGAATCGGATATGGCAATGGCGGGAGGTGTGGCGATCAAGGTTCCTCAAAAATCGGGATACCTCTATTCCGAAGGCATGATCGTTTCGCCCGATGGCCATTGCCGTGCGTTTGATGCCCGTGCGAATGGCACGACGTGGGGCAGCGGTGTGGGAATCGTGTTAATGAAGCGACTTGAACAGGCTCGAGCCGACGGCGACACTGTCTATGCCGTCATCAAAGGTTCAGCGATCAATAACGACGGCTCGTTGAAGGTCGGCTTCACTGCGCCTGGAGTCGAAGGTCAATCAGAGGTGATTGCTGACGCCCTCGCGAGCGCAGAAATCGATCCCGCGAGTATCACGTATGTCGAGGCACATGGAACTGGTACGCCGATGGGCGATCCAGCCGAAGTGGCTGCTTTAACGCGTGCCTTCGGTCGCAGCCGAAACGGCCGGCCGTACTGCGCACTCGGATCGGTGAAGTCGAATATCGGCCACCTCGACACGGCCGCCGGCATTGCCGGATTGATCAAGACTATCCTGGCCTTGCGTCATCATGAGATTCCGCCCAGCATCCACTTCGACACTCCCAATCCGGCGATCGATTTTCAAAACAGCCCGTTCTTCGTGAACGATCGACTGCGCGACTGGTCAGTCAACGGTCAACTGCGTCGCGCAGGAGTCAGCTCATTCGGGCTTGGGGGCACCAACGCACATTTGATTGTGGAAGAGGCGCCTCCGGAAGAACCGTCTTCTGCTTCGCGTGACTACCAGGTGATCGTCTTTTCTACGCGAACTGAAGAAGCACTCGATCAGATGCGCGCAAATCTGACGGCGTTCTTCCGCGCGACTCCGGATATTTCGATCGCCGACGCAGCTTATACTCAGGCAACAGGACGCGCTCAATTCCCGCATCGTTCGGCATTTGTTTGTCGTGATTCCGCCGATGCCGCCGCCGCTCTCATCCATCCGCAACGCCTTCATCGAGGAATGGCGCCGCCGTCCGCCGTCGACATTGTTTTCATGTTTCCCGGACAAGGTAGCCAGTACGCGGGAATGGGCGGGGAACTCTACCGCGACGAGCCCGTGTATCGCGAGGCGATCGACCGCTGCGCTGAGTTGCTCGAGACTGATCTTGGGATCGACTTACGCACAGCTCTCTACCCCACAACCGATCTTGAATCAGCATCGCTACGCCTGAACGAAACGTGGTTGACGCAACCTGCGCTGTTTGCGACCGAATATGCGCTCGCTCAGTTGTGGATGTCATGGGGAATTCGGCCCGCGGCGATGATTGGCCATAGCATTGGCGAATATGTTGCCGCTTGTCTGGCGAACGTTTTCGATCTGCCTACTGCGTTGAAGCTGGTCGCTGCGCGGGGAAGACTTATTTGGCAGCAGCCACAGGGCGCGATGCTCGCAGTTGCTCTCACGCAAGCGCAACTCGAGGAGCGGTTGCTGCCGGGCTTGTCTATGGCAGTGATTAATGCGCCGAATTCGCTCGTGGCTTCAGGGCCGGTAGAAGTCATCGACGGTTTTGCTGCGCAACTCAGTGAAGCCGGCATTGCCTGCCAGCGGCTAAAGACTTCGCACGCGTTTCACTCGGAGATGATGGACACAGCGATGGCGCCGTTTTCCGAGTTGTTGCGCCAGGTTGAGTTCGGCCAGCCTGTGATTCCGTTTATTTCGAACGTGACCGGCGATTGGGCTCGCGCTGACGAGATCACAGCACCGGATTACTGGGTGAAGCAGATGCGGCAAACAGTTCGCTTTGCCGGTGGTATTACTCAGTTGCTCTCCGATTCCAATCGACTGTTCCTTGAAGTTGGACCAGGCGACAGACTGATGAAGCTCACTAAGCGGCAGCTTACCGACAAGTCGCGAGTCGTAGTGAGTTCAATCTCCAGTGCGCGCGACGATCTCCAAAGTGAGGCAACCCAAATCGCCGACAGCCTTGCTCAACTCTGGTGCGCGGGCGCTGAGGTTGATTGGACCAGCTATTTCGGTGAGCAACAGCGACGACGGATCGCGATGCCGCTCTACCCCTTCGAGCGTCAGCGGCACTGGGTGGAACCGCTAAAAAATTCTCCTGCGCGAGTGGCCGGGACAGCGAAAAAGCTCCCGCTCGATCAATGGTTCTATTTGCCAACGTGGAGTCCGTCCCTGCCACCTCGTCGGATTCCAAAGGGAAGCCTCGAGCAGTCAAGCCTGCCGTTGTTGATCTTTACCAGCGCGTCCAAACTGGGCCGTAGCTTTGTCGAACGTCTGGAGAGCGAAGGTCAGAGAGCGATTTGCGTCGAGGAGAGCTCGGCCTTCGCGCGAATCGACGATGGGCGATACCTATTGCGGCCAGATGTCGTTGCTGATTATGAGCAACTGATCGCCGAAGTGGCGCCAGGTGGCTTCGAGAAGATCGTGCATCTTTGGAATCTGCAGTCAGATAATCCGCAACATGCGAGTCGCCGCGGATACGAAAGTCTCGTTTGCCTCGCACAAGCTCTGATCAAACAGTCACTCGATAATCCGATCACGATCGCGGTCGTTGCCGATCGACTACACGATGTTTTCAGTCAGGGCGACATCTGCCCTGACACGGCGACGTTGCTTGGTCCATGCCTCGTCATTCCGCAGGAGCATCCACACCTGACAATCAGGACTATCGATGTTCCGGCTGCGTTTTCTGCCGACACGTTACTTGCTGAAATCGAAGGCGGCTCGGCCGACCCGCATGTTGCGTATCGCGGACAACTTCGTTATGTACCGCGCTTCGAACGAGTCGAGTTCGAAGTTGATGAAGCAGGAGACAGCAAGCTGCGCAACGGAGGCGTTTATCTGATCACCGGAGGCCTCGGCAAGGTGGGCTTGCAAGTCGCCGAATTGCTTTTTGATACGGTCGGCGCGCGGCTTTGCCTGCTCGGTCGTACGGCGCTTCCCGACGTGGCTGACTGGCCGTTGTGGCTGGAAAGGCATCCCGACAACGATGCAACGAGCATCAGGATTCGCCGGCTAACTGCATTACGAGATCGCGGCGCCGAGATCCTGACGTTAAGCGCCGATGTTTCAGTTGAATCAGAGATGTGTACTGCATTGGATGAGATTCAACAACGATTCGGAGTGCTACACGGTGTGATTCATGCGGCGGGCGCACTCGATGATCCTTCGTTTACTTGCGCTATCGAAGATCTCGACGTAGCCGCTTCGCAGACTCAGTTCCGTCCCAAGGTCGATGGCATGCGCGTGCTGGAGCGTGTTGTTCGAGATGTGCCGCTCGATTTCTGCCTGTTCATTTCTTCAAATGCCGCGGTGTTGGGTGGGCTGGGCTTCACGGCATACAGTGCAGCAAACCGTTTTATCGACGCATTTGCCGCGACTCAAAACAGAACCGGTGGAACTCCGTGGATCTCGACAAACTGGGACGCCTGGTCATTTGATAATCACTCAGCAGGGGAACTATCAATGACGCCGGCTGAAAGTCGCGAGGCGCTTCGCAGAGTCCTCACACGAATCCCACCCGGTCAACTCCTGATCGCCACCGGGGATTTGAACTCCCGATACGATCAATGGGTTCGACGTCAGGGATGGAAGACGACGAGTGAGGCGAGCGTCAAGACTTCGCACGCGCGGCCCAAAGAGGCCGGTCGCATCGTGGCTCCCGCAAACGCAAGCGAGCGCTTATTGGTGGACCTCTGGAAGGAGTTGTTCGGCTTTGCGTCCATCAGTGTTGACGATGACTTCTTTGAACTGGGCGGTGATTCGCTGACCGGCATCCGCTTGATGTCGATGATCAAAGAGACGCTGGGAAAGAGAGTGTCTCTCAACCTCTTGCTCAAAGAACCAACGATACGCGCGCTTGCCGCCGCACTCGATCAGAACGATGCTGCGGCGGTTGTGTGGTCTCCGCTGGTGCCGATTCAGCCGGACGGTTTCAAGCCTCCGTTTTTCTGTGTGCCGGGGACGGGTGGCAGCGTGGTCTACCTGCGCGATCTGGCACGTGCGTTGGGAAAATACGACCGGCCCTTCTACGCCTTCCAGTCAGCAGGGCTCGACGGCCGAACCAGTCCGCTCGACAGTGTTGCTCAACTGGCCGCCGCCAACATTTCTGCGTTGTTGGATTTTCAAAAAGAAGGACCTTATTTCCTCGGCGGACATTCGTTCGGCAGTTGGGTGGCGTTGGAGATGGCCCACCAGTTGAAGAAGCAAGGTCACGAAGTCTCCTTGTTGGCAATACTGGATACCGCTGCTCCTGCGGAGCGAGATCTCTCAGCGTTGGCCGTCAGAAATGACACGCAGTGGCTTGTGGCGGTTGCGAAGATGCTCCAGCACGTGTCAGGCAAGTCTGTTGTTCTTAACCTCGAATTGTTGGAAGGCCTTGACTGGTCCGATCAACTCGATACGTTCGCGCAATCTTTGATTGACGCAAAGATCATTTCGGCGGATGCGGATCGGAGCGAGGTTCGAGGCCTGGTCGGCGTTTACAAAACGCAGGCGCAAATGCGTTATCGACCGCAAGCACCTTTTCCACTTCTGGACGTGGTCTTACTGCGGGCGGTAGACCCGCTGGCCGACTTCGTAGACGGCATCCCCGAGTCAATGAAGAATGACGAAACGTGGGGCTGGAGCGAGTACGGGCAAGGCGGTGTTCGTGTGGAAACGGTTCCCGGCGATCATTTGACGATGATGACCAAACCACATTGTGAAGAGGTAGCCAGGTGTCTGAACGTGCTCCTTTCGAGGAGGGAAATCGATAGTGCGTCAGTTTGAAATTTCTAATCAAATACGCCGAAGGCGTTCGCTAATTTCAGCCCAGGGTTCGAGCGTAGCGAGAACCCTGGGATGGCGTCACCCTCTTTTACAACTAACCCTGAAAGGGTTCGGCAATTGGTGAACCCTTTCAGGGTTGAACGAGATTCTGATTTGGTTGATCCCAGGGTTGTCGCTTCGCTCCAACCCCGGGCTGAAATTAGCGAACGCCTTCGGCGTATTTGTTCCCAATTTCAAACTGACGCACTACTGGGAGATGAGATGACAATTAGTTCGCTCATGTCGTGGAGCATATTTATTGACTTGCGGTCGCGCTCGTGGGATAAGTTCTCTGCATTTCACGCGAGTGAAATTCCTAAACAATCACGAACCCGAACCATAACAGCTATCATTTTGCGCTCTCTTACCTTGAGGAATGTCTATGCCAACTCTTGAAGACTATCATCCTGAACAAATGCGCGAGCTTTGGGCGCCCCCGGGTTTTAGCCGCTCCAAACGATTCACCGAACTGAGAAGCGTAGGAGTCATCGGCGGAGGCACGGCGGGCTACCTGTCCGCGCTCGCGGTCAAGCGCGTTTTCCCTCACGTCAAAGTAACGGTTGTCGCCTCCAGCAAAATTCCCGTTATCGGCGTGGGTGAAGCGACAACGCCGCTCTTGCCAAAGATGCTCCATAACTTTCTCGGCCTCGACGTTGTCGAGTTCTACGAAAAAGTCCGGCCGACGTGGAAGCTTGGGATCAAGTTCATCTGGGGCAAGTCGGGAGATTACTACTTCAACTATCCGTTTGAGCCAGGCGATCTGGTTGAGTCGCTCGCGTACGAGGGTCACATCAACGGCGCAAACCACCAGGGGCGCTTGATGTCCATGGACCGAACGCCCATCTTCGAGCTACCCGACCGCACATGGCGTTCATATTTGCAGTACGCGCCTTTCGCGTATCATCTCGAGAACAGGCGCTTCGTCGCATACCTTGCCGACCAGCTTCCAAAGTTTGGCATCGACTCGCTCGATCGGACCGTTGTCGATGCTGAACACGAAGGAGACGACCGAATCGGCGACCTGATATGCGAGGAAGGCGACCGGCTGAAGTACGACTTCTACATTGATTGTACGGGCTTCCGCTCGCTCTTAATCAGGAAGCTCGGCGCGAAGTTCGAGAGCTACGATGGGAGCCTGTTCACTAATACGGCGCTCACCGCACGAGTCCCCAACCACGGCTTCATAAGACCGTACACCACTGCCCGCACGATGAAGAGTGGTTGGTGTTGGGAGATCCCGCACGACGACGAGGACCATCTCGGATACGTTCACAGCTCAGACTTCTGCAGTCTGGAGGAAGCCGAACGCGAAATGCGCGAGACCTTCCCGGGGCTGGAGATGCATATCGGAATCGTCCGGTTCCGCTCGGGTCGTCACGATCAGTTCTGGCGCGGAAACGTGGCTGCGATCGGCAACGCTTACGCGTTTGTGGAGCCGCTTGAGTCAACCGCGATCCACGTCATCATCGAAGAACTCAACGTCCTTCTAAACAACTTCCCGTCAACGTTGGACCATCGTCACTTGCCAACTTACGTGACGCGCCGCGTGAACCAGCGCTGGGATCAGCTCCGCGGTTTTCTGGCGATTCATTACAAATTCAATAAACGATTGGACACCGAGTTCTGGAAGGCCTGCCGCAGCGATGTCGATTTGGCGGATGGCCGGAAGTTCGTGGATATCTTCCAGGAGATGGCGCCGCTCGGTGCGCGGCGGCACCGGTTATGGGAGCGACCGGAGTGCTTCGATGATGCCGGTTATGACGTCTTGCTCCTGGGCCAGGGCGTTCCAGCCCGGCTGATGGAGCCGCGCTATTCAAGAGACGAGTGGCGGACGCGGTACGCGAAAGGAGAAGAACTCTTGAGCACCGCGAAGACGCACGCGCAGGCACTCGAGTTCTTCTCGCGCAATCCCGATGAGCTTCGAAAGACCGTCGACAAAAATAGCGCGAGCGGCACGTCCTTCCCAGGACTGCTGGAGGACATTTTCTGAGATGCCACGGGCTTGTCCCGTGGAGTATACGCTGGTCGCTACATCGATGGTCTCAAGCAGTAAGACTGGATGCCACGGCCCTGGGCCGTGGAGCTTCACGCTCCCAGCTAAATAGCAACAAACGTGACGACTCCACGGGGCAAGCCCGTGGCATCTGGAGACTTTAGTTTTGAGTCTGTTTAGCAACAAACATGAAACTCCACGGGACAAGCCCGTGGTATCTTTTGGATTTTTTGTGTAAAGCCAGGAGCTTCCGATGAAACGTACTGCCGAAGATCTTAGCTCGCGAAAGATGGTTTGGGATGTGATGACGCGCATCATGGAAACTGGTGGTTACCTCCAGTCGATACTTGATGGCGGACCGGAGTTGGATCGGGTCAAACATTTTCTTGAAATCCTGCGCGGCAACGAGCCAGACCCGCGAGATCTTAATCCGCCTGGCGACCTCGATTCCGACCCGTGGGTGTTACCGCTCTTTCCTGGCATTCGCAACGTTCCGTTTCCTGAGCGGTCGGATTTCGAGTGGGTTCCGCTGATCGAACAAGGATACGCTCGCATGCGCGAAGAAGCGTTGCGGCTTCGAGAGTCGTTCATGATTATGAGCTATGCCGCTACCGATGAGGCTCAGCAATCCAAATGGAGGCAGGGATTTGTGTCGGCGTTTGGGACCAGGATTCCGCAGGACTATTACGCCGCGGGCACGATTCCTGAACAAGCAGTCGCCACGCTGCGCACTCTTCCGGTTGATGATTTCGCCGGTTTTAGTCATCACCCTTTCGCCGATGCTTACTATTCGTGGCTTGACCCGAAGTATCACGTGCACGGGCATCACAGCGCAGATAATTTTCGCGTCCGCTGCCAACTTGCGCTCGACATTCCGGATGATTGTTTTCTGCGCGTCGCCGGAGAAGCTCGAACATGGCAGGAGGGCAAGGCGCTACTGTTCGATGATTCCTTCTACCACGAAGCAGTGAACAATAGCGACAAACACCGGCTTATTTTTATTACCGACTTTTGGAATCCCGGCTTGACCCTGGCCGAGCGCCGGGCATTGCGGGCCGGTTTGGGAAAACAGGAAATCCGGCTGCTGATCCTCCACATGCGTGAACTACCCCAGGCGATCATCGATCAGTTCATGCCGGTCTTCGAATCTGTCGATCGCGAAGATCCGGAAATCGTTTCTCGTTGGACCAGAAAGCCCGATGCCAGTCACATCCCCAGCGTGATTGCCCGGATCAGACAATTGCATTTGGACGCAGCGAAGAAAAACGCGGCTTCCAACAACTAACGATCTTCCGCGACAACGGACACATATTTCGCCATGTACCTGAATCTGTTTTGCGTCGCCGCTTTCATCCTGGGCATCGTCATCGGTGAGTTCCTGACCCCGATCAAGGCAATCTTGTTTCCGCTCAGGGAAAAGAAATTTGTAAAGCATCGAGCAATGGCGCTGAACAGACCGAGTCCGTTCCTGGAAACCCCGGCGAGCAGCTACGTTGCCGAGTCTGATCGAGCGTTCGTGATCCGCGACAGACGACCTCGCGCTCCGGTCCATTTTTTGGTGGTCCCCAAAAATAGATTCGTCTCAATTCTTGATGCGCCGGCCGACTTGATCGCTGAAATGCTGGAACTCGCCAAAACCACTGCCGTGCGGCACGACATCGCCGATTCAGGTTTTCGGCTGGTCATCAATACGAATCCGCAGGGACTTCAAACTATTTACCATTTGCATATTCATCTCATTGGCGGAAGACAGTTGCGGGTTCCTTTTTGGTAATTCTGATGCTGGAAGAACTCGGCATGAATGTGAAGCGTGCGCCCGACGGGACATGGATGGTCCAATTGCCCGATGAGACGTTGCCCGTCTCGACGTTTATCGATGCGATTTCCACCAGGGAATTTTCGCTGAACGGAACAGGAGCTGAGATTCTGAGCCGGGCCGAGCAGGCCGCCATGTTCAGATTTGTTAACGGAGTTGATTACAAGGCGTACAACACACTTTTGAGAGATACGAGCCAATTCTCGAGGCGCAAGCTGTTAACCACCCTTAAGCGGGTTGTTGCGATGCAGTCTGGTCTCAACAAATTGCCGGACTACCAGGGCCTCGTCTATCGAGTGGCGGTCTGCCGAGACGCGTCCGCTGCGAACTACAACGGCATTGGTGCGGGCGATTTGCGCGTCGGACAAACCACGACGACAAACACGTTCGTCGGGGCCTGCCGGTTTGCCCTTGTGATCGTCGAGCACGCCCCGGTCGTCTTTTGGATGGCGATTCGATCGCACCATGCCAGCATCCAGCCCGCATGCGCGGAAGAAGTGACCTTTCCTCTTGGGACTCCGATTGAAATAACCCGAGTTCAAAACCTCGACCCGCAAAGAATCGCCGCTCGTATCGAGCAGGACGCTGAGTTGAAATGGGTTCAGATCGGAGTTCATTACCTTCCTTTTATCGGCGTACAGCTAAGCTATGACGGCGCGAAGTTGCCGGATTTTTTCTTCCCGTCCGCGCCGCCTTACTCCAGACTGCGGGAATTGGTACGCGTGCTGTCATTTACACGTCTTTTGGACGTCCGCCGAATTCACGACTCGTATGCTCAAAGAGAACTGAATCATTTTAAGCAGATCCCGCCGGAGAAGTTATTCCAGGAACTTTGGACCAGCAGATACGATTCGGTGGGTGAGAAAGGGAGACTGCCGGACGCTATCTATTTCGTGGAGGCTGAGGAAAAACCAAAGTCAGGACTGTCGTCCAACGGGAATCTGCATCAGCACTGTTAACTTTACCAATGCCAGACATCGAAACCATCCTTCCCGGACTCATGGCCCAAGACCCAGCGGCGCTGGGAGCTACCAGCGAGTGCATTGCGCAAGTCTTGTACGGGAGAGAGATAGTTATTGAGTATCGTGAGCGTCAGGTCGAACCTGATCGGATAGTTCAAACTCTTCACGTGGAGTACACCCCGTGGAATTGGAGTCGCGCCGGCCTTGAACGACGAATGGTCGAAAGCTGGTTAATTACGAGGGAACGAGACAGTGACGAGCTGCGCCTGGAGCGAAGAGTTCAAGGCGTGCTCGCCGGGACAAGACTCGTCAGTATCGACAAGGATCCCAACGCGCTGGGTCTCCATCCGCTTGCCCTGCCGAGCCCGCTCGCGACCGCGTTCTCCGTAATTCAACAGGTCAAGGGTTGGTTCACGTTCGATGACTACGTCCACTTCACAATGAGTCTGGAGCTTCAAAGCCACATGGGACTTGCCGGTGACATCCTCGAAATAGGTTGTTACCACGGACGCTCCACCTGCGTTCTAGCCAGACACCTGCGCAAAGGCGAACGGCTCGTGATCTGCGACATCTTCGAGGGCGATTCGGGAGAACAGTACAGTGAACCGCCGACGGTGGACAGCGTACGTCGCTTGGTTCTCTCTTTCGTGCCCGCCCTCGAGCCCGAGCAACTCGATTTTCGCGAGTGTCGAAGCGACCAGCTTGAACTCACAGAAAACGACAAATTTCGTTTCGTTCACGTCGATGGAGCTCACGAGCAGTCCGTCGCGCTGCAAGACATCCGTCTGGCCGCGCGCCACTTGATGGACCACGGGATCGTGGTCGTCGACGATTACCAGCATTGCAACTTTCCTGGAGTCTCACTCGCCGTCGAGGAGTTCCTTGAAACTTCCCCTGACTTTTGTGTCCTTTTCGATCTGAATCGGCATGAAGAAGAGGGACGAAAGATCTATCTGGGCAGAGGCAAGTGATCACAGGCATCCGAATGCGTGAGGCGTATACATTAAGTGTTGCTATATTTCTTTCAAGGCTATATTCTGCCACCTCGCTATCCGCCGCACATGATCGAGCGTCTCGCGCGTTCCCTACACACAAACCTAAACTGGAGCAAACATGAGTACACAACCGCCGAATAATTTTCCGCCTGGTATCGAAATCGATCAAGAGACGTTTCAGAACTGGGCTCTTGCAATTACGGTCCCTAATTTATGGACGTGCTATCCAAACTCGGAAGACCAAGTCGAACAGGTGTGCAACTGGGCCGCACAGCAGGGCTATGCGGTTCGCCCGCGAGGCATCATGCACGGTTGGTCGCCGACAACTGTGGCGGCGGACACGCCTCCGGACGCGAAAGTAATACTTGTTGACCTAACGAAATATCTAAAGCAGATCACTCTCATTCCGGCGACAGGCTCGCAGACCGTGAGCGTTCAGGTCCAAACCGGCGCGACCATGGACGATCTGCTCACCTATCTGCAAGGCGCGGGCGGCGCCGGCAAACCCGGCTATGCATTTCCACACGCTCCTGCGCCGGGACATCTCACCGTGGGTGGCGTCCTCGCGATCGATGCTCACGGCAGTGCCATCCCCTCAGAGAACGAGAGCTTCAATTGCAGCTACGGCTCACTGAGCAACCAGATTCTTTCCTTCAAGGCCGTTGTTACTGACCCCGATTCTCCGACACCGAACGCCTACAAGGTCAAGACTTTCAACCGCGGAGACACGGACGCCAAAGCGTTTCTGGCGCATGTCGGTCGGGCCTTCATCGTGGAAGCCACTTTGCAGGTGATCGAAAACTATTACCTGCGCTGCCTAAGCTACAATAACCTGACAGCCGACGTGCTGTTCGCGGCCCCGACCGCCCAGAATCCCATTCCGCCGAACAGCCTTGCATCGTTCCTCAACCAGTACGGCCGCATCGAAGCCATCTGGTTTCCCTATACTTGGAATCCGCCAAAGTTCTCGTTTTTGTGGCTTCCGTCCACTCCCCTCCCGTGGTTCAAGGTGTGGAGTGTTTGCCCGACGAAGCCGGACACGTCGATCGAAGTTGACCAGCCCTTTAACTACCCGTTCTCCGACAATATCCCTAAAGAGCTCGCGGAATTAATCGCGACAATCATCAGCGGGGCGGGCGGCCTCACGCCTGGGTTCTGCCAGGGGATGCAGCTCTACTCGAATGCAGGTTTGAACGGCTCGCTGCCCGGACAGACGCACCCGACCAAAGACCTTTGGGGATGGTCGAGAAACACACTGCTCTACGTGAGAGACACGACGCTGCGTGTCACGGCCAACGGCTACGCCATTCAGATGAAGAAGGCAGATGTCCAGCAGGCCGTCCACGACTTCACCACGAAGTTCGTCGACATGATCAATACCTACTGGTTGAACGACAAGAACCCCATCAACTCCCCGCTGGAAATCCGAGTGACCAGTCTCGACGACCCGGCTCCTGTTGGCGTCCCCCCGGGTACGACAGCAGAGAGCCCGGCCATCTCCGCCCTCAGCTACGACGAAGAGGCCAAGAACAACAACTGGGACGTTGCGGTCTGGTTCGATGTTTTGACTGTGCCAACCACTCCTTATAACAACGAGTTTTATGAGGAGCTTGAGGAGTGGGTTGAAGATCGCTTCAAAGGGACTGCCAGCCGATCGATGCCTGAATGGTCCAAAGGTTGGGCCTACAAGGCAACAAGTGGCCCGTGGACAAATGACACTTACATGGAGTCCATTCGTCAGAAATTCACGGCCGGCCGCAGTGGCAATGACAACTGGAATTGGGAGGTTGCGACCTTAGCCAAGTACGACAAGTCCAACATCTTCACTAATGAACTTCTCGGCAATCTCTTTAAACCTACAACGTAGGTCAACTGGAAATAGCGATGCTTAACATGGATCAGTTTCACGGCCGTCTCAACGATGTGGACCACCACATCCAACCGGCGGTCAACGACTACGAGGAAGTTGGTGGCGAGGCTGGACGCCAAGTCACCAACGGTCTCCAGGACAGGTACGGACTCGATCCCAAAGAGGCGGACATCAAAGTAAATCACCTGCTGGGAAAAGAGAGTTCCGAATTCACCGACGACACGGTCTGGAACATCAAGGGCGCCGCAGCCCCTGGAGCGTACTCGTCTGAGGGACGACTGAAAACGTTGGATGTCATGGGTGTTCGCCGCGCGCTGATCTTCGCGGATCCGTCAATCATGATGTACGCCCTTGCACCTGGCGAGCTCGGCGTTCCGACTATGCGCCACTGGAACGACTTTGCGTTGAACTACAACGCTCGCGACCGTGATCGTCTACGCGTTGCGGCGATCCTCAACACCTGGAACATCGACATCGCCGCCGCAGAGGTGAAGCGCGTACTAAAGGCGGGCGCCCAGGCCTTCGTGCTGGCGAGCTCAATTGCTCCCGGCGATAAGTCACCAGCCGATCCTGGCATGGACCACATCTGGGCCATGTTGTCTGAAGCGAATGTTCCGGTTCTGGTCCATATCGGCGGTGAGCGTGGTTTCCTTGCCTCCGACGGCTGGCCCAGAGGCGTTCCAGCGCTGGAGTTCGAGCCGATACCATTCACGGAAGGAATCAACGCGTATGCCTTCTCGACCTTTCACTTCGCTCCGCAACACTTCATCTCCATGCTTGTGCTCGGTGGAGTCTTCGAGCGTTTCCCGAATCTCCGGTTCGGAGCGATCGAAGTCGGAGGGGGCTGGTTGGGGCCGCTTGCGGAGCGCCTCGATCTCATCGTGGATCTTTACTCGCGGCGATTCGCTCCCGTGCTCTCGATGAAGCCATCTGAGTACCTTCGCCGGAACATCCGCGTCAGCCCTTACCACTTTGAGCCTGTGGCGCTCTATATCGATCGCTACGGCCTCGAGGAGTGTTACTGCTACTCGAGCGATTTCCCCCATCCCGAAGGAGGCTTTGCGCCGATCGAGGACTTCAACAAAGAGATTTCCAGACTCGGCCAAAATACCGCTGAGAAGTTCTTTGTCTCGAACGCCGAATGGCTGCTTCCTGCGCTCGCCTGAGCCGGTGCCGCGAAGATGCATGTAATTGTGGTGGCAATCGGCTCCCGCGGCGACATCTTTCCCTTTATTGGATTGGGACGGGCGCTGCAAGGATTGGGATGCTCGATCCACTTCGTCACGTCCGGCAACTACGAGACGGCCGTTACCAAAGCGGGATTGCAATATATCGAACTCTGCGATACGGCCACGTATGAAGCAGTTCGAGATCTGCTCGAGCACCTACCCGACAAAAAAAGCAAGCTGACGCCGGCGCAGGCAGAGGCTGCCCGGGCCTTTCTGTCGATGACGCCAGAGGGCGTCTATCGACTTGTCGAAGCGAGCCATGTTCCCGGCAAGACGATTCTAGCGGCGTCGGACATGTACCTGAGTGGCGCCGGCAGGCTGGTATGGGAGAAGCTTGGTATTCCTTACGTGGCGGTTCGTCACCTGGCCTTCCTGATGCACAACCAGATGCCGCTTCTGCCTCGTGCGGGATACGCCGTCGAAATGTGGTTCAGGAACCTGGCGCACAGACGTCACTGGCCTGTGCGCGAAAGCGAGTTGCGATATCAGCATCTGCGGACCGAACTCGGGTTGAGGCCACACAAGAATCTGGTCGAGGCGTACTGGTACTCCGAGCAACTCAACGTGGCGTTGTTCCCGGCCTGGTTCGCTCCATGGTTCCGAGGGCAGTTGCCGAATACGATCTTCACGAACTTTCCACTCTACGAGATTGTCGAGGAAGGTTTGCCGGAGAAACTTGATTCATTCCTGAGCCAGGGTTCACCGCCGCTCGTTTTCACCTGCGCATCCTGGCTCACGAATGTCGAACAATACTTCAACGCTTCCAGGGATGCCTGCCGCGCGCTCGGTATGCGCGGCGTCTTTCTGTCGCAATACACGCCGGAGTTCGACGACCCGACCTCCATCACTTTGCCCTATGTTTCGTTGAAACTGCTACTGCCCCGTGCGACAGCGTTGGTCCATCATGGCGGCATCGGTACGGTTGCCCGATCGCTGGCGGAGGGAACGCCTCAACTCATCGTGCCATTTGTGGGCGATCAGCCGTTCAATGGAAAGATGATACAAGGCCTGGGCGCCGGTCTCACGATCAACCAGGACCGCTACCAACGCGACCCCGTGAGCGCACTGAAGTCGCTCCTCGAGTCGCAATCGATCAAAGAGACATGTCGAAACCTGTCACAACAAATGCCGGAAGAGCCTGACTTTCGTGAAGTCGTCCAACGGTTCGAAGCACTTTTGAAAGAGTAGGGAATCGTAACCACCCGCGGCTGTGCACAAAAGTCAAAGATGCCACGGGCTTGCCCCGTGGAGTCTCACGTTGATCGCTACCCTAATGATCTCTAGCAGTAAAAAACTGAATGCCACGGCCTTGAGCCGTGGAGTGTCACGTTTCTAGCTCTTAAGTAACAAAAAAGAGGGGCATTGAAAACAAAGGACTTACCGAGTTGTTACTTGTCTGCAATGACCTGCCCCGCAGGTGCCCACGCTAAATAGCAACAAGCGTGAGACTCCACGGGGCAAGCCCGTGGCATCTTGAGATCTTGGACTTGCTCTATTTAGCAGCAACCGGGAGACTCCACGGGGCAAGCCCGTGGCATCTTCGTTCATAGCCTGAAGTCGGCGGAAAGCTGACGGCTGATTACCGCCAGCAGATCGGCTTGAGCCGTGTGCATGAAAAAATGTGAGCCTTTGAATACTTGAACGAGGACTGGCTGCGTTGATTGTTGTTGCCACGCTCGCAAGTCTGTTTCCGAAATGCTATCTGACCGGCCGCCGAAAACCGAGATCGGGCAATCCAACGGCAGTTCAGATCGGTATTGGTAGGTTTCAATCATCTCGACATCCGCTCTGAGAAGCGGAATGAAAATCTCGCGAATCTCTTGATTGTTGAGAGCGTCACCTGGAAATCTGCCGTAACGCTGCTGCAACTCTTCGACGAATTCTGCTTCCGGGAGTCCGTGAATGGGCGGATGCGGTTCTACTATCTGAGGCGCTTGATGAGCGGCAACGAAGAGCCGCACCGGCACCGGCGCATGAAGACGTCGCAATTCGCGGAGAAGTTCGAATGCGATCAGCCCGCCCATGCTGTATCCGAACATTGCAAATGGTTTTTGTAAGTGCGGCAGGATGATAGGCGCCAGCGTTTGGACCAGCTTGGCAATACTCGTGAACCGCGGTTCTGCGAATCGCATTTCGCGACCGGGAAGATGGATCGTGCAAACTTCCACATCCGCAGGCAAAGACCTGGGCCAGGTGCGAAAGACCGCTGCACCGCCTCCCGCATAGGGAAGGCAATACAGACGACAACGAGCATTGGGATATGGATTGAGTATCGTGATCCAGTTGGATTTCATTGAGTGGACGTGAAATCGCGGGAAGAGATCCTGAACTAATGACGGATGGTCAAATCCAGTCCACCTCCGAGGGGATCTTCATTCTGAATTTGCCAGAGAGAGGCATAAAGGCCTTTGTGAGCGAGAAGTTCTTCATGCGTTCCTTCCTCCGTGATTTTTCCTCTTTCGAGAACGACAATCTTATTCGCCGAACGAATGGTAGCTAACCGGTGCGCAATCATGACGACGCTCTTGCCAGCGGAAACCTGTCGCAAGGATCTCTTAATTGCCAACTCCGTTTCACTATCGAGGTGCGAGGTAGCCTCGTCCAAGGCGAGTACGGAAGCTCCATTAGAGATTTTGAGCAGCGCCCGAGCGAGCGCGACGCGCTGTCTCTCCCCACCGGACAAACGATGTCCGCGCTCTCCGACCGCAGCATCGAGCCCGCCAGGCAAAGACTTGATCAAATCCAACGCACCGGCCAGCTCCAGCGCCTTTATAACTTGCGCCTCTGATGCCAGAGGATCTCCATACAGGACGTTCTCTCTGATAGTTCCTTCAAACAAGTGCCCTTCCTGGCTGACCATGCTAATCGTTGATCGCAGACTATGAAGTTGAAAGTCCTGGACGGGTATGCCGTCCAGCAGTATTTGTCCCTCATCCACATCGAAGAAACGCAGCAGCAAGTTTAGCAAGGTGCTTTTGCCGGAACCGGTGGGGCCGACGATTGCCAGTGTCTCGCCGGGCTTCAAGTGTAATGAGACGTTCTCGATCACCCTGACATTTGGGTCATAACCAAAGGAAACATTTTCGAAGACGACTTCGCCGCGAGTGGCCTCGACTTCCACTTGCACTGGGCCGTCCTGGATCTCAGGAGAGGCATCGAGCACCTCCCCCAATCGTTGCGCGGAAGCAGTGGCGCGGTGATAGAGTTTGGTCACCTCCCCAATTGTCGTGAGTGAAGTCACCAGAGGTGGGAACCAAAAACTGGTCTGGAAATATTCATCCGTCGAGAGCTTTTCGTCGGCGACCATTTGTGCGCCCTTTCCAGACGCGAGAATGAAGGACATGGAAAACAGGTCTGCGGTGAGTTGCGATTGGAGTGCAGATGTGGACGACGCCTCTAAGGCGCGGTTGGCCACGTCCGCATCGGACTCATGCAAGCGGGCGACTTCACGACTCTCCGCGGTAAAACTCTTAACCTCGGCAATGCCGCCTAAATTGTTTTCGAGCTTCTGCGTGAAGTTGCTATTGGCTTCCCCTAGTTGAGCGTAACTCTCAGCGATTCTGGGTTTGAAATAACGAGTAATCAGCACAATGAATGGCAGACTTAAGCTGCCGATAAGCACGAGCTTCGGCGAGATGAGTAGCATCACGATCCCGCAAGCGGCGATGGTCAGGATCTTCTCGATCATCTCATCGCCGGCTCGTTCAACGAACTCACCGATGTTCGACGTGTCTTGTGTGACCAGGCTAACGATCCGGCCGGTGCCGTAGCTGTCGAAGAAGGCCATGTCTTGCCTTTCGACGCGGGCGAGCAGGTCAGTGCGAAGATTGTGCTGGGTGGTCTGTCCCAACCGGCTCCAGGCCCGCTTCCGGTAAGGCTGAAGGGCCATGTTCCCGAAATTCAGGAGCAAGGATAGACCTATCATAAACCATAGCTGCGTACTTGCCTTGACTATGCCCAGTGCGCGCAGGAAGCGAGGTCCTTCTCCGCGAGCGGTCTTATAGAAGGACATGAATAAGGAAGACCGGAGCAGGACGAGCGTTTGGCCCGCAACCGACAGAAGAGGCGGCAGGAACAGTTGGTCTCGCGGAATGGAACTCTTGATGATACGGACAAGAGCATCCGAACGTGGGCCGACGGATGCTCCCGGCAGTTGATGAAAAGTTGTCCCCTCAAAAATGCGTTGTAAGCAATTGCGAAGGAGAGTTTCGACGCTCGGAGTAAGGAGCGCCGGTGAGTAAAAAACCAGAATTCTTCCCGTGATCGGATTACAGCGGGCGCTGACAATGCCGGACTCCAAAAGCAGTCCGTTTTCCAAGTTCAGAGCCAGCCAGTGATTCTTCTTGAGCGCTTTTAGTTCCCAGCGCTCTCGTCCAGGGATGGCGGAAAGCAATCTTAACTGCCAGGGGTCTTGGTTATCCCCCTTCCGCCAGCGAGCCACGTTAGTTTATCTCCTGGCCCTGCTCGACAGTCGTGTCCGAACCCTGCGGTGGATATGCTTCTGTTGCGGCCTCAGCCCTTAACTCGTCGTTGGCTTCGGCTGCAATATCGCCCAGATCTTCCAATGCCTGCTGGGAAAATTCTCGGGCTTTATTACCCGCCCGTATACCGAGTTTGATTCCAGCCTTAGTGAGATCCCGCCAGGTTTGAGAAAGTATTACTCCGGCCACAAGTCCGCCGGCGAAAACCGCACTCTTTTTCATCCCGTCACTTGTTCGATTACGCTTTGCCCAGTGGTTGCTTTTGCCAATGAGTTGGCTTTAACGGCAAGTACTCCAAGAGGACCAAGAGCCATACCTGCGGCGATACCCAAAATTAAGTGACATGCACCTTGAGTGAGGTCTCCCTTTACCAGGTTGCTGCCGCCTGGAATAATCGCCTCGGAGAGAACCCCCACGGCCAATTTTGCTGGGGTAGCTGGAGTAGGTGAAGTTGAACTAGTTGTTGCCATCGATTCCTCCATAAGCTTCTTTCTTTTAGTTTGTTTTGCCCACGCAGATCTTGCTGACTTTCGTTAAGCCCGTCACATCTGGTTTCAGTCGCTCACAATGTATCGCGACTTGGCCCTTTCTACAAGTTAATTCCTTGCTTCTTCGTTTCTTAATGCTGCGGCTGCGCTAAGCGCGAACAAATGTGTCTGTTTTTTAATACATATGATATGAATGCTTATCACGAGTGTGCCGTTTATGATGACGAGTCTACAAACTCAACGACTGTTGTTGCGCCAGTTCGCGGTTGACGATGCGGAGTTTATTCTGACGCTCCTCAACGAACCGTCCTTTCTTCGTTACATCGGAGACAAGAAGGTCCGAAACCTTGACGATGCCCGGCAATATATTCTGAACGGACCAGTTGCAAGTTACGAACGAAATGGCTTCGGGCTTTATCTGGTTGAGCTGCGGGACTCGCAGACACCGATAGGGATGTGTGGATTACTCAAACGTGAAGAGCTAGCCGATCCTGATATCGGTTTCGCTCTACTCTCGGATTTCTGGAACAAAGGTTTTGCTTTCGAAGCGTCTACCGTAGTCCTGAACGACGCACGTGAACGACTGAAGCTCCAACGTATCCTCGCGATTACGTCCCTTGATAACGACGCCTCGATCAATCTTCTGCAACAACTGGGGTTCACATTTGAAGGACTCAGAAAGCTGGCCGCGGATCGTGAGCCGGTCAAATTATTTGCGCTTCACGGTTTTTCATCGCCGCCGACTTCGGCGAGCACCTTTTGAATACTTTGATTTTTCCAAAAGTGAAACATGTTTTCGGCGGTCGTGAGGGTGCGCGTTTTCATTCGATCGATGTAGAGAATTCCGTTCAGATGGTCGATCTCGTGTTGAAGAATGCGCGCGTACCAACCCTGCGCGTTGATCGTTACTTCTTCGCCACGTTCATTCAAACACTCAACGCGCACATTTAAGGCGCGATCAACCACGGCGCTGAACCCGGTGACACTGAGACAGCCTTCGAAGAACACTGCTGACGAATCATCGAGCACCGTGAGTCTTGGGTTGACGATCACGTGAAACGGAATTACCGATCTCTGATATGTTGCGAGTTGATCCGCGGAGAGATCGCTCAGGTATTCAGCTCGATCCTCGATTACGGCCAGTTGAATCGACTCACCGATCTGTGGCGCAGCCAGCCCCACTCCGGGCGCCTCGCGCATCGCTTCTCGCATCAATTCGATTAACTGCTGTATCTGCGGACTGCGGATCTCGTCTTTGCTTAGTTGGCGACCCTTCTTTCTCAACACCGGATCGCCGGCTTGAACAATCGTTAGCGTCATTCCAATTACTATACCAATCGCATGGTGATCAGCGTAACCATCTGCGGGGTCCGCTTCAAGTGGAATAGCTTTGTGCTACGTCTAACAATTTGTAGGACGTCAATATTAATTGACTACACTGATTTACTTGTATTACATTCATCTCCTTGTTGGAGGCTGGGCAAAAATGGAAACGACGGCGACGGCTAAGGGGCAGATTGTGATCCCCTCGTCAATACGGCGGAGATTCAACATTAAAGAGGGTACGCGAATTCACATCGAAGTGGACGAAAAGACCAATGAAATCATCCTGAAGCCGATCACGCGCGAGTTCATTCATAAGCTGCGTGGTAAATACAGGGGCAGTGGGTTGATGGACGAGTTGGTGGCTGAGAAGCGCCGGGAACGCGAGCTGTAGGCGTCGCTGCGCGTTTCCGCGCGAAACTAATTAGATTGACAATTAACAACCTATGCCTCACAAACCCAAAGCATACGTGCTCGACTCGTGGGCCATTCTCAGTTTTTTTCACGACGAACCTGCCGCAGAAAAAGTTGAGACAATCATCGCTGAGGCTCATGCGCTTTCAATTCCGATGTTCATGAGCGTCGTAAATGTGGCTGAAGTTTGGTACATCATAGCGCGCCGGCGATCACAGTCGGATGCTAATGCGGCAATTCAGTCACTCCGACAACTCGGAATTGATTTTGTCGAGGTGCATTGGGAACTTGCGCAAGAAGCAGGCAGGTTCAAAGTAAAAAATCGAATGTCATTCGCCGACTGCTTCGCCGCAGCATTGGCGAAATACAAGAGCGCAACTCTGCTAACCGGGGATATCGAATTCAAGCAAGTAGAGCGTGAGATCACGATCACCTGGCTTTAGGATTCTTATGTAAGCCCCGCGCGACGTTTGTTGCGGCGCGGAGTTCTTGGTTCAATAGGGGCATGAGACCGAAAAGAATCCTCTGCATTGGCTTACTTCTGTTTTTCACCAGTGTTTCCGCGTTGGCCCAGGCGGCGATGACGCTAAGCGTTGATGCTACTGACGCAGCGCGAAATATCATTCACAGCAAACTCACGATTCCCGTCAAGTCGGGACCACTGACGCTTTTCTACCCGAAATGGATTCCCGGTGAACACAGTCCTACTGGCCCAATCAACGATCTGGTCGGACTGAAGCTCAGTGCCGGTGGCAAACCGATCGCATGGCGGCGAGACGACGTGGAGATGTTTGCTTTTCACTGCGACATCCCTCAGGGAGTAACCGTGCTCGATGTTGCGTTTGATGACGTTTCGCAACCGGAGTCGACTGCGAGTGCGAAGCTGGCGCGCATCAAGTGGAATCGTTTGCTCGTTTACACACAAGGGCTGAATAGCGACGCGATCAACGTCAAAGCGTCCTTGAAGTTGCCGGCGGGCTGGCGCTTCGCGTCTGCTTTGCCCATCGTCAGTGAGCGCAATGAGCAGCTTCAGTTCAAAGAGGTCTCGCTCGAGCAACTGGTGGATTCTCCGGCAATAATCGGCGCGCACTTCCGTAAGTTTCCGCTCAGCTCCGAAGGCGTCATGCACGAGATCGACATCGTGGCTGACACAACCGCAGCCCTGGAGCTAAAGCCTGAGACGTTGGCGGGTTTAAAAAAGATAGTCCAGGAAGCTTATGCGTTGTTTGGCGCGCGCCATTATCGAAGCTACAAATTTCTGGTGACGCTGAGCGATCACGGTGGGAGTGAAGGATTGGAGCATCACGAATCCAGCGAAGACGGAGTCGGCGAAAAAGCATTCAGCGACGAGCTCGAGCTACTCGACTTCGCAGAGTTGATAGGCCATGAATACACTCATTCGTGGAATGGCAAGTATCGTCGTCCGGCCGGTCTCGCGACGCCTGATTTTGAACAGCCGATGCGCGGCGAGTTGTTATGGGTTTATGAAGGGCTGACGCAATATCTTGGCAAAGTGCTACCTGCGCGCAGCGGTCTTTGGAGTGCCGAAGATTATCGCGAAGCGATGGCTGCAGTGGCTGCCGAAATGGAGAATCAGTCGGGCCGCGAGTGGCGTCCGCTGGTCGATACTGCGATAGACGTCCAGTGGGGATATCCGTCACCGCGAGCGTGGATGAATTATCGTCGACGCGTTGATTATTATGACGAAGGTTCGCTGATCTGGCTTGACGCTGATGTCCTCATCAGAACACGAAGCAACGGAAAACTCTCGTTCGACGATTTTTGCCGGCGCTTCCACGGCGGCCAGAACACCGCGCCCGTCGTCAAGCCTTATAAGTTCGACGACATAGTAAACACGCTCAACGAAGTCATGCCGTACGATTGGCGCGGTTTTCTGAACGCGCGAGTAAACACGATCAATCCACACGCGCCGCTCGGCGGCATCACCAACGGCGGATGGAAGCTCGTTTACACAGACAAACCCAACACCGAGATTCGAATCGCCGATCACTCGCGCAAGAGCGTGGATTTGTCGTTCTCGCTTGGCGTGTTGTTGAAGGAAGATGGGACTGTGATGGACGTGAATCCTAACTACCCGGCGTTCAAAGCGGGAGTCGCGCCCGGAATGAAAATCATTTCGGTAAACGGCCGTGGGTGGTCCACTGACGTAATGCACGAGGCGATTGCTTCGTCCAAAAGTAGCACCGCGCGGATTGATCTGGTGGTTGAAAACGGTAGTTTCCAGGAGACGTACAGAGTGGATTATCACGGTGGAGAACGATACCCGCACCTCGAGCGCGACAGCACGAAACCTGACGTGCTTGGGGACGTGATCAAGTCGCGTGCTCGCTAATCGGCGGTTCTTGTTGGACCATCTGAAGCACGGCTCCGATTCCGGCGCCGAAAAATAGTCCGTACACGACGCCAAACAACAACATCCCCGTTTGACTCCTGAGGGAGTTGAGAATCGCAGCTCCTAAAAAGTACGCGAGAAAGTTTGACAAGAAGAGTACTGCTGAAAGTTTTACAGTTGATCGTACCGCGCCAAATCCAGCGGCAAAGACGATTGTCATTAAGACAGATCCCGCCAGCGAACCAACAACTTCACCAGCAGTGTTCCGCACTGTGAAGTATGCAACCATCCAGCCCGCAGCATACGCAAAGAATGCGAGCGCAAACAGCAGATAGAAACGCGGCAGTCGCCAACGAACGACGGCGAGTGATCCAAACACCGCACCGCCGAGTAGTATGAACAGTACGGTCCAGGCGAGGTATGCGCCAAGTACGGTGAGCGTTCGATACATCCATCGCTCGGCGAAGGCGACGGTCGCAAAGACGCAGAGACTGACGACAGCGAAACCGATCGCTCCGGTTGCGATCGATCGCACAAGCGAAGGAACACGTTGTGTTATTGGCGGCATGCTTTGATCGCCTGTCCAGGTCGTGCGCGTGGAATTCTAGCAGAGCGGGTGGGTTTAAGGCCTTCTGACAGTTCAGTTGTAGACAATTTTAGTCCTCTCATTTGAGACCGGCCTTCTAAAAAGCGACATATAGATGAACGCTTAGTTCACCTCCCGTCTTGCATTTCGTTTTGAGCCCTTTGCGTCGTGGTGACGTGGGAGGCAAGGGCTCAGTTATAAACCTACATGTCCAGACACCCGGGGACGTGTTGCTGACTGGAGACAAGTCTGATGCCCAGAAGACTCTCTCATGACGGTTTTGTCTTTAATAGTACCGTTAAAAAATCCACGGCTCCTGAGCGCATATTTTGGAACAGCCAACACAGCAGACCGAGTTTCTGGTGCCGACGCAGCGTAAGCGGACGTCGCTTGTAGGTATTCCTCGGAATGATGTGTCAGGCAAAGGCGTGACGACTGTCTCGAGTAGTTCCTCGAACTGCTCGTCGATTAGCTGTGTCACTGCGCACAAAAGGAGTTGGGAAGTGAAAAACAACGCTGCAAGTTCGTTTGACTCGGCACCTGAGCATTATCGAGTCAGCTGGGGAAGATTTGTCCGTGCTCAAAATCTTCAACCTGAGCAGCCCGGGGGCTCGTCGCCGGGACTTGAATTTGTCATCAATCCTAAGGCTCCACTACCGTCGGCCGCCGAGCTAAGCGATTACGACCGTACATGTCCTGGTACTGCGGATCGCATCGTGAGCCTTCTGGAAAAACAGGTTGAAGCAGACATTGCTCGAGCGAATAGAAAACAGATATTTGCTGCTATTACAGGATGGGTAGCAATCATCGGAGGTTTCATACTCCTCTGGTACGGAAGGACCTGGGGGGCAATCGCTTTTATCATAACCTTTGCTGAACTTATCGGAATCTCGGTCGGCGGCATGATTCGTCAAGCGAAAGCCTATCAAGAAAAGATCGAACACGTAAGGAATGCAGTGGTTGAAATGAGCGCGGTGGATTACTCTTCGAAGTCGGCAAACGAAAAGGTAAATGGGTCTCAGGTGAAAACTCTAATCGCGACTAATTTTGGCATCAAATACTGTAGCCGCTGAGATAGGGTACAATCCTCGCGCGTGCGCAAACTCGTCATCGCTCTCATCCTGCTGGTCCTGCTGGGCGGTGCAATCGCTTTCGTTGTCTATCGTTTCATACACAAGCCACTGCCGACACCCTTCGGTTGGAAAGCCTACGTAACTACTGTGGCCGGCGACGGCTCGCCGCTCGATCTCTCCGATCCGTTTGGAGTCGCAGTCGGTGAGGATGGATCGATCTACATGACCGATGCGGGCGAGCACAATCGCATTCAAAGAATCGCGCCCGACGGCAGCATCACAAGGATCGCAGGAGGCCCGGAAGGATCCGGAGACGGAGTCTATGACAAGGCTCTATTCAATTCTCCGTCAGGCTTGGCGATCGCACCCAACGGCGATCTCATCGTCGCTGACACCGGAAACCATTGCATTCGGCGCGTGCCGGTCCGTGGTGAAACTTCAACTGTCGCCGGCGACGGCAAGGCCGGTTACGCGGATGGATCAGCACGCACGGCGGAGTTTAATGGTCCGATCGGCGTGGCCGTCGACGCGCGTGGCAACATTTACGTAGCCGACAGCTACAACGATTGCATACGCATGATCACGCCGGACGGGCAGGTCAGCACTGTCGCAGGCAAGGGAACTCCCGGCTACGCTGACGGCGATCGTAATTCTGCACTCTTCGACACTCCGAGCGGGATTGTCCTAGCCAACGACAACTCATTGATCGTTGCAGACACCGGCAACAATCGTTTGCGCCGGATCAGTCCGGCAGGAAACGTCACCACCTTACCTGCGACCGATCTCTCGAGCCCGGTTGGTCTGGCGATCACGCACGACAACTTTCTCTACGTCACTGACCTCGATCGCTCGCGCGTGGTCCAGATCGCCGCCGATGGGACTACGCGAGTTATTGCCGGCGACGCTGGTTTCAACCAGCCAACCGGCATCGCGATCGACCCGAATGGTCGCGGACCAGCAAAGCTGTACGTTGCTGATAGCGGTAGCTATCTCATTCGAAAGTTGGACCCAACACCAACACAAATTGCCGCAACATCGATCGATCCGCAGCCGAAACTGACTAATGAAACTTTGCGTCAGCAGCAGTTGATATGGCCGATTGCTCCGCAAGAGAGTCCACACGAAGTCGCAGCGACGATGGGAGAAGTGCGTGGTAGATTCGAGTCGACTGACAGTCGCGATCACCTTCACAGCGGGCTCGACGTGTTCGGCGGTTATGGCGACATCGTTCGTGCAGTGCGCTCTGAAAAAGTTACGAGTCCGCTGGCAAACTGGGGATTCGGTTCGCTCAACGAGGGTTTTAGAGTCGGTGTCGTCTCTTACATTCACATAAACGTGGGTCGTGACAAAGACGGCAAGTTGTTTCCTGACTGGCGCTTCATCCCGGTCTACGATACAGCAGGCAAGCTCGTGCGCGTGCGCGTCAGACGCGGCGCGCGTTTCAAGCCCGGCGATGCGGTGGGCACGATTAACAAGATGTGGCACGTTCACATGAACATTGGTCCACCCGGCGGCGAGATCAATCCGCTATCGCTGTCGCCGGTGGGCTTCAACGACACTATCGCTCCAACGATCGAGAAGGACGGAATTCAACTATTCGATTCCTCGGGCAAACGATTTACGCAGAAACAAGGTGAGCGTTTGTTGGTGAGCGGCCAAGTGCGCATTGTTGTTGATGCGTTCGATCGCACAAACATGAATGCCGACCGGCGTCGCCTTGGTCTATACAAACTCGGCTATCAGGTGCTTAAGCCGGATGGGACTCCGGCGCCGGGGTTCAATGAGCCGCGCATCAATATAGTTTTCAATCGCTTGCCCGCTGATCGAGAGGCGACCAAAGTTGCGTACGCGGATGAGAGTGGAATCACAGTTTATGGAAGTAAGACCACGAGATTTCTCTATGAGGTGACGAACAAGGTGCGCGATGGGCGTGCCGAGCGTGGCGTTTGGGATACGTCGCAGTTGCCGAAAGGGGATTATGTGTTGCGGATCATCGCGGGTGATTATTCCGGGAATGAGGCGCAGGAGGGACGCGACGTTTTGATTACCGTAAAGTAGTTGGAACACGGATTACGGGGATTAAAACACGGATTTGCGTCCCACGCTCTGGTGTTGCAAGATACATAAGAATGATTTCTGACCTGCCTGTCGAGATTTCCCGCTCCATCACGAGTGCGCTTGAAGAAGACATTGGACCAGGCGACGTTACCACCAACACGATCGTGCCCGCGGACGCGTCGTTACGGGGTCGTATCATCGCGAAGCAGGATGGAGTTGTCGCAGGTTTGGAGATCGCCAGGCAGGTGATGCTCACGCTGAATCAACGCGTTAGCTTTGTTGCTGAAGTGAAAGATGGATCGAGAGTTAGTCGAGGCACGGTGCTCGCCAACCTCGACGGCTCGGCGCGTGCGTTGTTGACGGGCGAGCGCACCGCGCTGAATTTCCTCGGCCGTATGTCAGGCATTGCGACCTTGACGCGCAGGTTTGTCGATGCTGTCGCGGGTACAAACGCGATCATTCTCGACACACGCAAAACCGTGCCCGGCCTCCGCATGACAGACAAGCTCGCCGTTCGCCTGGGTGGCGGTCAGAACCATCGCACCGGCCTGTTTGACATGGTCTTAATAAAGGACAATCACATCGACTTTGCCGGCTCGATAACGGCGGCGGTCCAACGAGTGCGTGCTTCAGGAACGACGCTCGAAATTGAAGTCGAGACGCGTTCGCTGGACAATGTACGTGAAGCGCTCGCGCTCGGCGTCGAACGAATCCTGCTCGACAACATGTCGACAGCCACGATGCGCAAGGCGGTCGAGATTCGTGATGGAAGGGCCAAACTCGAGGCGTCTGGCAACGTTACGCTCGATACTGTGCTCGAAGTTGCGAGCACCGGTGTTGACTACATTTCCGTCGGCGCTCTGACACACTCCCCGCAAGTATTTGATGTTAGCCTCGAATTTGTAGCGTGAAGAGAGTTTTGAAAGATGATTACCGAGACGACCACTGAAGAGATGTATGAGAAGTTAAGCCAGTTGCTGCACGATACGGTTCCGGATTTTGAACTGCGTCTCAAAGCGGAACTGGCGGTCGAGATCAATCGACTGAAGGAGGAGAAGAACGCCGTCATCCTCGGTCACAACTACATGGAGCCGGCGCTTTTCCATTCGATTCCTGATTTTGTAGGCGACTCGCTGGAGCTCAGTCGCAAGGCCGCGGAAACTGACAAGGACATCATCGTCTTCTGCGGCGTGAAGTTCATGGCGGAGACGGCGAAGATTCTGAGTCCAACGAAGAAGGTGCTCATCCCTTCGGAAAAAGCCGGATGTTCACTCGCGGCCAGCATTACTGCTGAAGACGTGCGCGAGTTGAAGAAAAGATTTCCGGGCGTGCCTGTTGTCACTTACATCAACACTTATGCGGACGTGAAAGCTGAATCAGACATCTGCTGCACGTCCTCGAACGCGATCGCGGTTGTTAATTCGCTGAAGACAGACAAAGTGATCTTCATTCCCGACGAATACCTGGCCGGCAACGTCGCACGCGAGACCGGCAAAGAGATCATCTATCCGACACGCGAACCGCGCATGCATTTTCCCAACGAACTCAATTACCAGATGATTGGTTGGCCCGGTCGTTGTGAGGTGCATGAGAAGTTCAGTGTTGAAGACATTCAGAACGTGCGGAAACAGTTTCCCGACGTTGTGATCCTGGCCCATCCCGAGTGCAGTCCCGAAGTGGTGGCGGCGTCTGATTACTCAGGCAGCACGACCGCGATGATTCGGTACGTCGAAAAGACGAACGCGCCGCGTTATCTGCTGTTGACCGAGTGTTCCATGGGCGACAACATCGCCGCGGCGAACCCGGATAAAGAGATGTTGCGGCTTTGCAGTGTGCGTTGTCCGCACATGAACCAGATCACGCTTGAAGACACGCTCGAGTCGTTGCAAAAAGAGCAGTTTGAGATCTTTATTCCCGAGGACATTCGCAAACGCGCGTTGCGTTCCGTTGAGCGAATGCTTGAGATCGGACGAGACGACTGATCAATGGAGACTGAAGTCTTAATCATCGGTTGCGGCATCGCCGGTGCAACCGCTGCTTTACGTCTGGCCCGAAATCCTCAGCGCCAAATCACCATCATCACGCGCGCCGCCGACGTTCACGAGTCAAACACGCGTTACGCGCAGGGTGGCATCATCGGTCGCGGTCCTGACGACACTGCCGAGTTGCTTTTCGAAGACATCGTCGCTGCCGGCGCAGGCGTAACTTCACCCGCGGCAGCGAGAATTCTGGCCGAAGAAGGTCCACCACTGCTGAACGAAGTGCTCGAACGCACGGCACACGTCGTGTTCGATCACGCCGAAAATGGTGCGCCGATTTGGGGACAGGAGGCGGCTCACTCGCGTCGCCGGATTCTGCACGTTGGCGATGCGACCGGTCTCGCGATCATCAACGGCTTAGTTGCTTCGCTAAAAAACTATCCAAACATCAAGATCCAATCGGAAGCGACCGCTGTCGATCTGATCACGTTTCCTCACCATTCACGCGATCCGCTCGACAACTATCGCGAGATTTCGTGTCACGGTTGTTACGTCTTCGATCGCACTGAGAAAACGGTGCATCGTTTTCTTGCTAACGCGATTATTCTTGCGACCGGTGGTTTGGGACGAATCTATCGCAACACTACTAATCCGGTTGGCGCGCGTGGCGATGGTCTGGCTATGGCCCATCGCGCCGGCGCGAGGATTGCGAACGCTGAGTATGTTCAGTTTCATCCGACTGCACTCGCCGCACCGGGCGCCGAGGGGTTGTTAATTAGTGAAGCTGTGCGTGGTGAAGGCGGAGTGTTGTTGACTCCGGACTTGCGTCCGTTCATGGAACGTTATTCGCCGCAGTGGAAGGATCTCGCGGCGCGCGACGTGGTGGCGCGCGCCATTCACCACGAGATGGAGACGCGCGGGTATTCGTATGTGTTGCTCGACATCGCTTCGCACATGCAGGCTGAGAAGATCCGCGAGCGCTTTCCGTTTATCTATCAGGAGTGTTTGAAGGTTGGTCTCGATATCTCTCGCGAGCCGGTGCCGGTCGTTCCTGCGGCGCACTATTTTTGCGGTGGCGTGTTGGTCGATGAGTGGGCGCGTTCGACGATTCGTAATCTTTATGCGGTCGGCGAGATCAGTTGCACGGGTGTACACGGCGCCAATCGTCTTGCGTCAACTTCGCTTTTGGAAGGACTGGTGTGGGGAAATCGAGCGGCGCTGGAGATTGAGAGAATGCTCACTGAAGGTAATCGGCCGGCGCCTGAGTTTGACGATGTTCCGCCCTGGGACGAGAGTGGTTTACGAGACGAGCCGGATACGGCTTTGATCCAGGGCGACATGCAGACCATTCAAAACATCATGTGGCACTACGTCGGGCTCGTGCGGAGTGGCGACCGACTCTCGCGTGCGATTCGCGAGTTGCGCCATCTCTGGAATGAGATTGAGACGTTTTATCGAAGCACGAAGCTATCGGACGGCTTGATTGGTTTGCGTAATGCAGTTGAAGTGGCGCTGATCGTGGCGCAGGCAGCGCAGCACAACCGGCAGAGTCGCGGCTGTCATTACCGGCAGGATTCGGTGACGGTCTCAGGCGATCGACTTATCTAGAAATCTACGTACGTACCAAAATTATTCGCTGACGCTTTTTTATAAAGGTAATCTGCGCAGACGACGTCTTCGATTGCGAGGCCAAGAGACTTGAAGAGCGTGATCTCGCTTTCCGAAGTGCGGCCGGACTTCGCGCCTATCAAGAGTTCTCCAATCTCGGCCACAATGCTGTCGGGCGTCACCACACCTTCCTTCGCGGCCAGCAAATAATCGCCCGCCTCATTCAATGCTGACTCGCGTCGATCTACGAAAATTCGTGCGGCTCCCATCGTCGCGCTGTCGACCTCGCGTGAGTTCGGCGAGTGTGTACCGATCGCGTTTACGTGAGCGCCGGCCGAGATCCAGTCTTTATCAATAACCGGTTCCTGCGAAGAGGTCGCAGTGACGATCAGATCCGCACCGCGCACTGCCTCCTCATTTGTTCGCACGGGCTCAATCGGAAACGAAACCTTCGACTGCATCTCGTCCGCGAGTTGTTGCGCGTGTTCGATATTTCGACAAGCCACGCGTGCACGTTTGATCGAGCGCACACACGAGAGCGCCTCGAGATGTGTTCGCGCCTGCACACCGGCGCCGATAATCGCCAGATTCTCAGCGTCTCCGCGTGCGAGTAATCGAGTCGAACCGCCGACACGGCCGCAGTGCGAATCGCCGTAATCTCTGACGCGTTCATCAACGCCAGTAACTCACCCGTCTCACGACTAAACAACATCACCGCACCCTGGTGCGCGTCCTTGCCCTGCGCCGGATTATCGGGAAAGACGCAGATCGCTTTCAATCCAAACGCACCGTGTTCCCCGGCGCGATAAGCAGGCATGAGACCGAGTAACCCGTGCGCCTCAGGCGGTCGAGTGATCGTGCGCAGCGGTTGAAACACTTCACCGCGCGCGAGTGCTGCCAGCGCGCCGGCCATCAACTCAATGCAATCTTCCATTCGTAGCAGCTCACGAATCTGAGGGCTGTCGAGAATCAATATTTTCATTGTTGAACTTTCAAAAGTGTGCAGACAGATTACCCCAAAAGGTGACCAACCTCACAGAATGCGCACGTTATGGTTAACGCTATGCGCGCCATTTTTGGCCCCACTATCAATAAGACTGCAAAAAAGCGCGTTATTGAAGCACTCCGGCGTTGGCACACACCTTGCCAAAAGATGCGGCGGAGGCCAAGTGGTAATGAAAAAGGCGTTAGTAACAATATTCTGTTTGTTGGCATTAACGATATCGGCAATTCCGGCCGGAGCACAGACACGGTCACGGTATTACGACAATTCCAGACGGTATGAACAGCGTAATCAGGATTACCGTTATCGAGATCAAGTTTATAACCGACGAGATTATCGGTGGAATCGCGATCGGTCGTTTTGGGATCAACATCGCGACAAGCTCACCACAGGTATCGGAGCTGGCGCGGGTGCGTTACTCGGCGCAGCAGTTGGTGGCAAGAAGGGCGCGATTATCGGCGCTTTGGCAGGTGGCGGCGGAGCAGCGCTGTACACCTACAAGCTCAGAGATAACAGACGGCGCCGGTTTTAAGGTGTAGTCGACAAGTTCGGTCACGCATTGCAAGATGAGTGGCCTTGTAAGGGCCCGGATGTGAAGGGGAGAGCACGTCCGGGCCCAAACATTTTAAAGTCGTTGAGATAGGTCCTCTATTTGCCTTCCTCAATTAGCCCCGCCTCACGCTTTCTGGTATTTATATAGGTCCGCATTTATCAGGCTTGTCGGAGACTCTGATGGAATTCCAGCAAAACATTCTGGGGCTGATCGGAAATACGCCTTTGGTGAAGCTAAACCGGCTCGCGCGAGACGTGAAGGCGCAAGTGTTCGCCAAGATGGAGAGTTTGAACCCAGGTTATTCAGTTAAAGATCGAATCGGCATTTCGATGATCGAGGCCGCCGAACGCGAAGGTATTTTGAAACCGGGCGGTACCGTCGTCGAGGCGACTTCGGGAAACACGGGCATCGGTCTTGCGATCGCCGCGGCCGTCAAAGGTTACAAGTGCATCTTTGTCATGACTGACAAAGCGTCGGTCGAGAAGTCGCGTTACTTGAAAGCACTCGGTGCTGATGTTGTCATCACTCCCGTCTCTGCGAAACCGGGAACACCGGATCACTACGTTTCGACCGCTCGTCGCATTGCTTCAGAAACTCCGAACTCCTTTTATCCCGATCAATACTCAAATCCGGCAAATCCTGAAGCGCATTACCACACTACCGGTCCCGAGTTATGGCGTCAGACCGAAGGCAAGATCACTCACTTCGTCGCCGGTCTCGGCACGGGCGGCACGATCTCAGGCACAGGTCGCTATCTCAAGGAAAAGAATCCGAGCATCCGCATCATCGGCGCCGATCCGTACGGCTCGATCTTCAAGACTTATAAAGAGACGGGAAAGATTGTTGAGGCGACTCCATACCTGGTCGAAGGAATCGGGCAGGAGATCGTGCCACCGAACGTTCACATCAAGTACGTTGATGAAGTAATCAACGTCACGGATCGTGATTCGTTTGAGATGTCGCGCTTGTTGGGACGAATGGAGGGAATCTTCTGCGGCGGATCCACCGGCACTAACCTCGCCGCGGCACTACGCATTGCCGCAACACTCGATGAAAACGCGATCGTTGTGTTCATTGTCTGCGATACCGGCGAACACTATTTATCGAAGCACCACTCGGATGAGTGGCTCAAAGAGAAACGACTCCTCGAACCGCAAAAGATGACTGCCGGCTTGATTAGCGGAACCAAGAAGCCGCAGGCGCCGAAGTCGCTGATATTTGTGTCGCCAACCGACATAGTCGGAGACGCACTCGAGAAGATGGACGATCTCGGCCTGACTCAGATACCGGTGCTTGAGGAAGGACGCGCGGTCGGTTCGTTGCGCGAGAATCGCGTGCTCGCGAAAGTGGTGCGCAACAGAGAACTCTTGAGCTCGCCGGTCAGTGAAGTAATGGAAACGAGTTTTCCGACAGTGGATGTCGATGCGAGCTCTACAGAGGTGACGCGACGTTTGCAGACCAGTCCGGCAGTGTTGGTGGAAGAGTATGGCCGGATCGTTGGCATCATTACTCGTCACGACGTGCTCAACAGTGGCATGTAATGGCAAAAGAAGAAAAAGTTTTGGCGGCCAATCGTGCGGCCTTTCACAATTATCATATTTCGGATAAATACGAAGCCGGAATTGCCCTGACAGGCACCGAAGTAAAGAGTGCCATGGACGGCAGAGTCCAGCTCAAAGAAGCGTATGTTTCCGTGCGTGAGGGCGAGGCGTGGTTGTTTAATGCACACATTTCGCCGTATTCTCATGGCAACCGCGAGAACCACGATCCACTAAGGACTCGCAAGCTGCTGCTTCACAAACGTGAAATATCCCGACTGGACGAAGCCACAGCCAAACAGGGAATGACTCTCGTTCCCACACAGCTCTACCTCAAAAACGGAAGGATCAAAGTCGAAGTTGGAGTGGCGCGCGGTAAGAAGATGTATGACAAACGAGAGGCCGAGCTGAAGCGAACAGTTGATAGAGAGACGCGGGCCCAGTTGAAAGAACGTAATCGATAATTTCCAATCCCAGGAGAACCTACTCACCATGCAAGTTGAAGCCAGCCGGGGACCAATTGAAGAGCTTGACGTGCAAGCTCTGGCGGTTGCCGTTTTTAAGAATGAAAAAGCCGACAGTGGTTTTTTGAAGAAGGTAGACGAACTATCCGGCGGTCTGGTGCGTTCGGCACTCGATGCGGAAGAGTTCAGCGGTAAAGAAGGAGAGACCGCTTATTTTCACCTTGTCGGAAATGAGAAGCTAAAGGCTCGTCGTCTGTTGCTGGTCGGCGTCGGTGAAAACGCCGACTACAAGAGCTCGACTGTTTCGCAAATGGCTGGAACGGCGGTGCGGTCGTTGCGCAGCAAGAACGTCAAATCTATTGCAGTGCTGCCGCGATTCTCCGGCGATGCGCGCGGAACAGCAGCGACTGCCGTTCAAGGCGGATACATTGCCCTGTTTGATCCCGACAAATATCGCACCGTTGAAAAAGAAGAAAAGACCATCGATCGTTTCGTAGTAGTGGTTGAAGACGCTGATACCGGCGCTTTGCAAGAGGGCGTGACGGAAGGAAAGATAGTTGGCGAGTCAGTGAACTTCACGCGCGACCTCGCGAACGAGCCCGGCGCTTACATGACGCCGACCGATATGGCGGAACGCGCGCGGGAGATCGCGAACGAGTTTGGTCTTAGCATCGACATCCTTGACGAAGCGCGCATGGAACAGGAAGGCATGGGTTCCTTGTTGAGCGTGGCGCGTGGTTCCGACCAACCCGCGAAACTGATCATCCTGAAGTACACGCCGACTACCCCGCCTCCTGACCACAAAGAGTTGTTGGCTTTTGTCGGTAAAGGCGTGACGTTCGATTCCGGCGGCATCTCGCTCAAGCCGGGCGAAAACATGGAGTTGATGAAGTACGACATGACTGGCGGCGCTACCGTCATGGGAGCGATGCGTGCGATCGCACAGTTAAAACCGCCGATTCCGATTCTTGGCGTCGCACCGTGCACCGAAAACCTACCGTCAGGCAAAGCGACCAAGCCAGGCGACGTCGTAAAAGCGATGACGGGCAAGACGATCGAGATCATTAACACTGACGCTGAAGGTCGATTGATCCTCGCGGACGCCATCGCCTATGCAAAAAAACTGGGTGCCACGAAGGTCATCGATATGGCCACACTCACAGGCGCTGTCTCGATCGCGCTAGGCGACGTGAACGCCGCAGTGCTCGGAACAGACCAGGACCTGATTGACGAGATCATTTCGGCGGGCAGGGAAGTCGGAGAGAAGTTCTGGCAATTGCCGCTCGATAAGGAATACTCCAAACAGATCCGCTCGGATATCGCTGACATCAAGAATGTCGGCGGTCGCAAGGCTGGTACGATTACTGCCGCCGCGTTTCTGAAGGAGTTTGCCGACGGGATCTCGTGGGCTCACTTGGACATCGCCGGCACCGCCTGGGGGGACGATGCAAAGCCTTACCGATCCAAAGGGCCGACGGGAATCGCGGTCAGGACGCTGTTGCGAATTGTAGAGCGAGAAAGCCAGAAATAAACGACGGGTGTCGTTAACGGTAGACACCGGTGTCCTCGACAGTTCACACTTTTTCGACTTCGTTTGTACGGGAGCGTTCACTTTTATTGGGATTTTTGAATAGTGGAGCAATGGCATGGCGGTTGTACTGGCGAAGTTCAACTAGCCAAAGGGTGCGAGTCGCCTTAGTTATACGTCCTCGCCCCCTCGAATGCCGCTCGAGGTATTTGCCCGGCTCCCCTTTGGCACCCCCCTTTGCCAAACTGCCATCTCAGTAACAGCACAGCAGCCGCAAATTACTTGCGCGCGGTGGTATACTTTCAAGGCCGAGTGACGCCGTGTCCTCCAGGCATCCATCGCTGGCTTTCCGGAGTTAGAGAAGCACAGTGATTGACTACTACAGAATTTTGGGCATTAAGACGAACGCGTCTCAGACCGAGATCAAATCGGCCTACCGGAAACTTGCGCGCAAAAGTCATCCTGATCTGAATCCCAACTCTGAAGCCGCACGCCAGTTTGCCTTGTTGTCCAAGGCTTATCACACACTCATCGATCCGCAGGAGCGTGCTTACTACGACGAGCAGTTGAAGGCACAAAAGAACCGCAGCTACTCCATTCTCGATTCGAACAATCCGCACGCGAAACGTGCTCGCAATCTCGCCGTCCAGGCTAAGTGGGATCGTTTGGTTGACGAAGTGCTCGAACGCGACCGGCTCGAAAATCGCGAACGGCAGCGTGCGGTGTTTACTACTGTCTCGCTGTTCTTATCGACGTTCTTTCTGGCGATGATGCGGCCGCAGTTGTGGCATGTGTTTTCGACGATGGGTCGGGTGGTGGTGCTGACGTTGTTTGTGATCGGAGTTTGGCATCTGGCCAATCGCCTGCGTGAATACCTGGCCCACTACACTTACAAACCAAATCCATTTCAAGCTTCGATCATCACTCAGGAAGCGGTGCCTGAACAGCCGTTTACGCGTTTCTCTGCGTACACGTTTCTGCTGGTCGGTTACTTCCTGAGCATGGGAATTGGTCTGTACATTGGTTGGCACATGCAAGATTTCTTCGGTGATGTGACGCTGCTCTTTCGGCATCAGGTGATCGCAGTGCAGTCAAGCATGATTCTCGATTTGATCGTCTATCCTCCAATTGCCGTGCTCATTGTTGATACGGTGCACGGTCTCGTCTCTCGCATCGATTAGAACCGATTTATCCGGTAAATCCTGTCTGGTCATGTAAATCCGGTCTGAATTCGTGTATAGTGTCCTCCCGCGAATCGCCCGAATCTATCGGGAAAGGAGCACGAAAATGGCCAATAATGTAAATCAACGCCAGTTTCTTGCTTTGAAACT